>Ga0315336_1000235_pt1 | contig 210465 bp, 188 predicted proteins | sample ASW5metaG_FD_204512 | JGI IMG/M metagenome (GOLD analysis project Ga0315336, IMG submission 204512) | Ammonia-oxidizing marine archaeal communities from Monterey Bay, California, United States - ASW #5 | ecosystem: Environmental > Aquatic > Marine > Intertidal zone | place: USA: California...
GGACTTTGATTTTGCCTTCGCTCCCGGGGCAACCCATGGCTGGACACGCCCGACCCACTACGCTCGCTACCTATTTGGCAAGCTCGTAGCTCACTTTGATCGGTATCTGGAACCGGGGTCTCAATAGCCCCTCACGGGGCCTTTTTTGTTTGTGGATTTAGGTCAGTCTCATAACCCGATGGGTGGGTATTTGAAATAATTATTATTTGTGGTTTACTTTATAAGGAAACCTAATTGAGAATTGCATCGGCTTCTATTTCTACCAGATACTCTGTTCCTATTAATTTAGCTTTTACAAGTGTATTAGCAGGTAAAATATCCTTGAAACGTTCACCATGGACCTGCGCTATCGCTTCCCAATCCTTAATATTTTTTACATAAATTCTAGTGCGAATTACATTTTCAAGAGTCCCTCCTAAGGATTCAATGGCACCCTCAATCTTATCAACCACAAAATGAGTTTGTGCTATTGGATCATTTTTCCCAATAAGTCTTTTCCCATGAGATGAGGTAGTTCCAGAAACTGCGATGTACTTACCTTTTCTTACTGCACGGGAATAACTGGCAGAATCTTCCCAGATAGTACCACTGTTTATCCGAACTCGTTTGTTACTCATCTTAATAGGTTCATATGGAGTTGATAATGATTCTAAATGATGAGTCAGATCACCTGTAGCAGTTAAAATAGGAGCTTTTCTGTATTCATCTCCGCAGTCTCCCTTTATAGGATCAAACTGATTTTGAATTTTATTAATCTCCGTTTCATCTGTTTCATCCAATTCTATATCAAATACTTTTAAGTTTTTATTTATGTAATCTTTTTCTCCCAATCGTGCACCTATGATTATTCCTCCAACAGAGGGTTTATCTAAAATATATTTCATTGCAATGTTTGAGATTAATACATTGTGTTTTATAGCAATTTTCTGAAGTGTTTTGAGTAGCAGCTGAAATTTTCCCCATCCTCCTGAAATATCGATGAATCGTTTATATTTCATTTGTGACCAAGTTACAAGATTTTTTATCGAAGGTTCAGGAACTCCAATCCATTTTTCTGAAAAAAACCCACCCGCTAGTATCCCAAAAGCCAGAATCTTTACATCAAATTCTTTACATATTTCTGCCATATTATTTTTTGCTCTTTGATCAATAAGGGAGTATGATATCTGGTTTGACACAATATCAACCCCGCTTGTGAGAGCTATACGGAGATGAGCTGTATCAAAGTTTGTTAAACCAATATTATGTATTAGTCCTTCTTCTTTTAGCTCCTGTAACCAAAAAAGACAATCAAGCCAATTTGGAGCTGCATAGTGCCATGCATGAAACTGCATTAGATCAATAGCATTTGATTGCATTCTTTCCAGCGCCAGTTCAACTGCCGATTTAACATCCTTCCTTGTTTTTTGTCCGGGTTTAGGAACCCATTTGGTAAGTAGTTGTACAGGTTTAGTGGAAAGTTGTTTTTTTCTGAATATTCCTGCAATAACCTCTGCGGATCCATAATGATCTGCCATATCAAATGAGGTAAAGCCAGCATCACAATAAGGTATCATACCTTTTGCTGTTTGTTCTAGGTCGAGGATTCTACCATCTTTTTCCATATCTGCGATTTGCCATAAACCTGTGATTATACGGCTTATCTTTAGGCTTGGTGCTATTTCGGAGTGTTCTACCATTTCAGTGCTTGTAGTTTATTCATTAGGTAAAGATTGAAATAATTGCACAGTATTAACACCATTTTTCTTTAGGCTATCAAATTTTGCAAAGAAAATCATCGAGCCAATGAGCATAACAATACTGTAAATAATAGTAGAATGATGGTACCATAAAACATTATTTAAAGATAGGTCTTTCCAAACATGGATCAAAAGGAACACTGTTAAAGTAATGATACCAGTCCAACCCAAGAATTGTTGAACATTTCTATTACGTATAATGCTAATTTTATTTGCTAATGTTGGATTTACTTTTGGAAGTGTTACTAGGGTTATGCACACAAATAAGAAATTGACCATCATGGAGGTAACCATAATGTCTATTCCCAAGAAAAAATCACCCGCAAAATGACTACCAAATATACCGATACTAGCCATCCCGCCGCTGACTAAGATTGCAGTATGGGGAGTGTGAAACCGGGAATGAATATTTGATACTTTTTCAGGGAAAATACCATCCTTTGCCCAAGCAAACATTAATCGTGAAACAGATAATAGCATGGCTGGTAGATCATTAATTAGAGCAATAGTCGCTCCAGCAACAATAGCAACCGATAATCCAGGAGATAGTAAGTAATGAAATAAGCCAGGTGCAGTAATATCATTCTCAATAGCTTCCTTAGCAATGAAACTCCATGGAATAGCATGATATACAGCAGCAGTAAAGAGCATATAAAAAGTTCCCACACCAATTATTGCAAATGCAATTGCCAGCGGTAATGAAGATGATGGGTTACGGGCTTCTCCACCCGCTTGAGAAATAGAATCAAAACCAATGAAACTGGCAAATAATACCGCAGCGGCAGAAAAAAGAGTTTTAACATTAAAAACGATATCTGGATCTGCTATATGAGCCCTGCCATCTTTTACCAATAGGCCAGCTAAAAAATCTTCATGCGTGAAATAGAAGCCAGAAATGATAATAATAGCTCCAAGTCCAAACATCAGAAACATTAATGGGACCAGCGTACGCTCATAAAGATTAGTTCCAAGAATATTAACAAAAACAAATGTCCACAATAATATATTCGCAATGATTAACCGTATCCATCCAATTTCAAGCAGGGATGCAACCTCTTTCCAGTCTAGTGCAAATGCAATATCTCTAATAAATGGTACGATAATGTAAGATATAACTCCTATTACGATTGATAGACCAAACCATTGCGAAAAACTGGCCACAAATCCGAAATAGGGATGAAGCCCTCTGCTTGCGTATATATAACTTCCACCAGCCCTGGGCATCGCAGAGGCCAATATACTATAAGCAAATGCTGCTAAAGTGGCAGGCAAAGCTGCAAGAAGGAAAGAAGGAAGCACATATGGACCAATGCCTGGTACACTTCTGTGAATCATGAAAGGCATTACATAGATAGAAGCTCCCATCATCGAACATATACCCGTCGTTGTTAGTCCAAGTATCCCCATGTTGCGAGAAAGTTTTGTTTTCATAAAAGTATCAATATTATTTATTTGAATAGGGTCAAATATTTTCGATGAATATATAACTTAAATAAAATATAATTAATTAAAAATACAGTACAGTAGGTTGTTTGGGTTTTTTCGCAAGGAAAAAGGATCAAACTGTTTACTTGAATGAATAAAGCAACCAAACCATATTTTCATATTTAGCAATATTTTTTATGGATTTAGATCGGGCTCATAACTCGATGGGTGGTTGATTATGCTAAAACTTGGCTAATAGATCAACCAGGTCGGCGACCCGGTTTGAATAGCCCCATTCATTGTCGTACCAATTCAGCGTCTTAATTAAAGTACCACCAATAACTTTGGTAAAAGGGGCATCAAAAATAGATGAATGGGGATTTCCTATGATATCACTAGAGACAACCGGCAGTGTTGAATATTCAACTACGGTTTTCATCAAATCACTTTTTGACGCTGCCAGCACCGCTTCATTGATATCATTATCAGTCACCTTCTTTTGTAATCGGAAAATACCATCGACAACAGAACCATCGGGTACCGGCACGCGCATGGCAATTCCGTCCAATTTGCCATCCAATTCCGGCAATACTTTTCCCACGGCCCGGGCAGCACCGGTCGTTGTTGGGATTATATTTTCAGCGGCAGCTCGGCTGCGGCGCCAGTCTGAATGAGGCACGTCTGCTAATCGCTGATCATTAGTATAGGCATGAACCGTATTAATGACGCCATAATCAATGCCAAAATTATCATGCAGAATCTTGGCCATAGGCGCCAGGCAGTTAGTGGTGCAGCTGGCATTGGAAATGATTTTATGTTCAGCAGTCAGGCCATTATCATTTACGCCAAGCACTACCGTGTAATCAATTTCATCCTTGGCAGGCACGGTCAGAATGACTCGCTTGGCACCGGCATGAATATGTTCTTGAAGCTGTTCCCGCTTCCGGAAAATTCCAGTGGATTCAATAACAATATCCACCTCCAGATCACGCCAAGGCAGTTGCAGGGGATCAGGCTCGGCAAGCATCTGTACTTCATTCGAAGAAGTTTTCATAATACTGCCTTGGAGTTCAAGTGAATCCTTGAATCGGCCCATTACTGTATCGTATTTGAGCAGATAAACCAGGGCATCATCCGGGGCAATGTCGTTGATCGCTACAACCGAGACATCTTCCCGTCGGTTTAAAATCCTAAATGCCGAGCGCCCAATTCTTCCAAAGCCATTAATCGCTACACGCATCTCAAACGTCCTCGATTGATCCATAGCTTTCAACTAATTCAAGGATGCGCTTGGCAAAGCCCCAACCGTTATCAAACCAGGCCACGGTCTTGAGCAGCTTACCGGCCGCAATCATAGTCGCCTTGCTGTCAAAAATCATGGTTTCTCCACTGCCAATCACATCACTGGAAACAACAGGATCTTCTGTGTAGCCAATGATATCCCTTAAACCATCCATGCTGGCGTTTCTAAATGCATCGTTTACTTCATCAACAGAAGGCATTTCTACCATTTCCGTGGTTAGGTCAACGCAGGATCCATCCGCCACTGGCACGTTAAACGCAATCCCTTCCAGTTTGTCTTTAAACTTGGGCATAATTTGCTCAACATAATCCGGTGCCCAAGTATCATTGGGAATTATATTCTCTACCGCTGAACGGCTTCGCCGTAAATCCGAATTAACAGCATCGGCCAAGGGCTGATCAGAAGTGTAGGCATGGACCGTAGTCATCATTGCTTGTTTGACACCAAATGATTCATCCAATATTTTAAGCATCAGGGCCAGAACCTGGGTCGTAGATGAGGTGGTGGAAATGATTTTATCCGTTGCTTGAATCTCCTCATCATTGATACCTTTAATGACGGTACGATCAATCTTATCTGTCGGCGGTTTCGATACCAGAATACGCCTGGCACCCGCATCCAGATGGAGCTGAAGTTCTTCCCGCAAGCGGTAGGCACCCGTGGAATCAATAACAATATCAACGTCAAATACATCCCAGGGAACGTTTCCCGGTTTGCCCCCGGCCAATAAGCGTACGGATTGATTATTAAATTTTAAAGATTCGCCCTCCAAAACAATTTCATCATCCATGACCCCGTGGATCGAATCCCGCATTAATAAATAATGCATGGCTTCAGCCCGGCCCAAATCGCTAATTGCTACAATTTCGAATTTGGGGTTTTTATACCCCTGGCGAAAAATATTACGGCCGATGCGGCCGAAGCCGAATAGTCCGATTCTGATAGGATCTCTCATAAAATCACCTCCGGAAGGTGATTAAATTGGTAAATTTCAAATATAATCCCCAAGTATAGCTGCACCAAAAACGCCGGCTGAGTCACCCAATTTGTTTTTTATTATTGGAGTCACCATACCATTACTAAAGACTACATCAGCAATTGCATCTCTTCCTTCTGTGTAAAGTGCCTCAACTTTTGATAAGCCACCTCCTAACACTATAGCATCTGGGTCTAAAATATCTATAACATTTGCTAGGGCTTTACCAAAATTAGTAATGAAATTATTTTTCCACTCAGGGTGAGTTAAGTACGCTTTACTATTAATAATATCTGTAACACGTTGGAATTCACCAGTTAAAGCTTTCCACTCCGTTTCTAATGCTGTTCCAGAAATATATGATTCAGCACAACCCTTATTTCCACAATAACACGATCTACCATTGGGATATAACACATGATGACCCCATTCTCCGCTGATATGATTGGGCCCACGATGAATATTTTTATTGATAACCACGCCAGCACCGCAACCGGTACCAAGGACCACACCAAATACAAGCCTATAGTCTTTTGCCGAACCTAATATTGCTTCTGCTAAGGCAAAGCAATTGGCATCGTTTTCCATGAGAATGGGTAGAGAAAGAGCCGCTTCTATATCAGATTGTAGTGGCTGATCAACCAAGCAAGCTATACTGCTATTTTTCAAAGCGCCTTTTTGAATATCTATCTTGCCTGGTACGCAGATTCCTACAGAGGAATTAATATTGCCAAATTCCTTTAGTTCACTAGCCAGTTTACTGATCTGGTCTATTATTACATCATATCCCTCTCCTCGATTAGTAGACACACGTTTGCGCTCGATCACCTGAAATTGTTCGTTGATCAGAATTGCTTCTATTTTTGTACCACCAATATCAATACCTAATTTATTTGCCATGATTTTTTTCTTTAAATAAAAATTATTAAATTAATTAATATGTTAAACCGTACCCTAAATTAAATAGGTGATCATCTGTTTTCGAAACAGGTAACTGATTCATTGACCTAGGCCAAGAGAAAGGCAATCTCCCGGTCGGCTTATAATCTCCAAATAAAACATTGGATACTCCCTTGCCTTCTGTCCCTGGAAGCCAGGCAGCGACAAAGGCATTCCACTGTTCCAGATGATCCGTAATCAACATGGGTCTCCCAGAAAGCAGAAGAACTACAACCGGAATTCCCTTTGATTGAATATTATTGATCAGAGTTAAATCTTTTTCTCCTAATTCTAAGTTTGATCTGTCACCTTTCATCTCAGCATAAGGATCTTCACCAACTACAACGATAGCTACATCACCTGAGGCATTTTCACCGTTTTCAGTGTAAAGAACATTATTTGCGTCTTCCACAGTGGAGCGAATAGCTTCCAGAATAGTTGTACCTGTGGTGATTGCGCCATGTTCGCCTTGCCATGATATGGTCCAACCCCCACATTGCATACCAATGTTATCTGCGCCCTTACCTGCAACCACAATTCGTTGACCCTCTTTCTTTAGAGGGAGGATAGCATTTTGGTTTTTGAGTATGACCATACTTTTTTCAACCGCTTCTCTGGCAATTGCCCGATGTTTATCTGATCCTACATGCGGAAGAAGGGTTTTATCGGAAAAGGGTTTTTCAAATAGACCATATCTTTTTTTAACCAGCAGAATGCGTCGTACTGCATCATCAATGCGACTCATGGGGATAGAACCTTCTTCAACTGCTTCTTTAAAGAGTTTTACAAACTTGGGAAAAGGTTCATTGCCTCCAGAAACCATAACCATGTCAATGCCGGCGTTAATAGATATAATGATATCTGACTTATAGTCCCCAGGTATATCATCAATAGCAGCCCAATCAGAAATGACAAAACCTTGAAAACCGAGTTCGGTTTTAAGTAAATCAGTTAGCAAGTATTTATTGCCATGAATTTTATTGCCGTTAAAACTATTGTAAGAAGCCATAATCGTAGCTACACCAGTTTCGATTGCAGTTTTATATGCTGTTAAATGTATTTCACGCAATTCTTTCTCAGTCAATTGGACATCACCCCGATCAACCATACCGTCTAGACCGGTACCAAAAACTGTACCCCCATCTCCAATAAAATGTTTTGCGCAGGCTAAGATACTGTTAGGGTTATTCAGATTATATGATTGATAACCTAGAATAGCTGCTTCTCCCAGTTTAGTAACAAGCGCTGGATCCTCTGAAAAACCTTCATATGTGCGTCCCCATCTGATATCTCGAGGAACGGTAATGCAGGGCGCAAAAGTCCAATCTATTCCAGTTGCGGCGACCTCTAAAGCGGTAGCTTGTGAAACTGCTTCAACTAATTTTGCATCACCAGTTGCACCTAAGCCAATGTTATGGGGAAAGATTGTCGCGCCTATCACATTATTGTGTCCATGCACAGCATCAATGCCATACACCAGTGGTATCCCCAAGCGGGTTTTGAGAGCTTCTTTTTGATAGCTATCATACATATCTGCCCATAATTCAGGTTTATTGACTTCTGGCGTAGAGCCACCTCCACTTAATAATGAACCAAGGTTGTATTTTGATATATCGGTAATGTCAGTTAAGAATTGGCGGTCGACCTGAGTCATTTGTCCAATCTTTTCATCAACAGTCATTTGGAATAATAACTCATTAACAAATACTTCATTTGTAGCTTGTTCATTTTGTTCTGATGTTGCGCAACCAACAAAAATGAATATTAATAATGCAACCGTTGCGGTTTTAATATGTTTTGGTTGCATATTATTTATGTGTATTTCTCTTAATCAGTTTGACCGGAATTAATATTTTCCGAGCAGAACGATCTAAGTCGACATCACCTTTTATCATCCGAATAAGATGATCGATTGATTCTATAGACAATTGGTCGACATCTGTATCAATGGTGGTAAGCTTCGGATAAAATATTTTACTAAATAAAATATTATCATAGCCGATTACAGCATAATCTTCTGGCACTTTCTTTTTATTCTCAAGGGCCGCATGAATAAAGCCAACTGCCATTTGATCATTACTGGCAAATATCCCAATCATGCTGCGTTTTCTTTTGTTTAAAGCACGAAAAGCCTTTTCACCGGATTCAAAGGAGTAATCGCCCTTGTAATCCCAGTCAATTTTATATCCTGCATTTTCAATTGTATCCCTAAAGCCATTTCGGCGCAGCGCAGCTTCCCATTTATCTAAAGGACCGCGAATAATACCAAATTTTTTGTACCCCTCTTCTAAGAAAGCTTGCGCGGCTAAAGCTCCACCTTGGTAAGAATCAAAAGTGAATGTATCAAAAATAGGTTCAAAAGAAGGAGCAATGGATACGATGGGATAATTTTCTAACGTGGTTTTGATTTTGTTGTAACTGAATGGGTTTAGAGTTGGAAGAAAGAGAATGAAGCCATCATGATTTTTGGATAGAAATGATAACTCTTCTTGTAAAGATTTACTATGTCGAACTGAATGAATAGTTAGTGAGCATTTACGCTGTATGGATATTTGATCAAAGCTTGCATAGAGATAAGCATAAAATTCCTCGGAAAAATGTTGCGTAATCAGTGCAATATCTAAAATACGATTTTGCGGTGAAACGGCGCTACGGTATTTGATATAGCCCATTTCTCGTGCAATCTGTAAAATTTGTTTTGCACTATCAGCATCTTTACTTATTTTATTTGAGAGCACTCGGGATACAGTTGAAATAGAGAATCCGGTAGCATTTGAAATATCTTTTAAGCCTATAGACATGGGCGAAATATAAGCAAAAATAATTTGCATAAGAAATGCAAATTAGTTGCATAAATACCAAAATATTTTTGCAGATAGATTAATTATAGTTTACATTCCAGCTACATTGCTGAAAAAATTTAATAATAACGGAGAGTTTGCTATGAAAAAATTGTTAATTAATTTTCTAATTCTCATTTTTATAAGCTCAATTCCTTTTTCTCAAAGTAGTATAGAAGGCAAATGGAAAATGTCGCCCGTAGCAGGCGCATTGGGAGTTGGTCCAGCACTAGGAGATGTTTCTTGGTGGGCCAACAGTGAAGCCGACGTAGCCACCCGAGCGTGTTTCTTTGATGACGAATATGTTTTCAATGCAAATGGCTCATATAAAAATGTTCTAGGTGCTCAAACATGGCTGGAAGCCTGGCAAGCAGGAGTAGACGCAGATGGATGCGGAACACCAGTTGCACCTCATGATGGTACCAATGCGGCAACCTGGTCAGTTGATGAAACTGCAAAAACAATTACCATTGTTGGCTCAGGTGCATACTTAGGCCTGGCTAAGGCTCACAACACTGCAGAAGATGGTGCCCCAGTCAATATGACAACTGTTTACAATTATACATTAGCATCGGATGGTAAAAGTATGGATGTAAATATTGAGGTGGGTACCGGTGTTTTTTGGCAATATAAATTATCTAAAGTTTTACCTCCAGAAATATTAGGCACATGGAAAATGTCGCCCGTAGCAGGCGCATTGGGAGTTGGTCCAGCACTAGGAGATGTTTCTTGGTGGGCCAACAGTGAAACCGACGTAGCCACCCGGGCGTGTTTCTTTGATGACCGGTATGTTTTCTATGCAAATGGTTCTTATAAAAATATTCTAGGTTCTGAAACATGGAATGAAGCCTGGCAAACAGGAGTAGACGCAGATGGATGCGGAGCGCCAGTTGCGCCCCATAATGGTGCAAATGCGGCAACCTGGGCAGTTGATGAAACTGCAAAAACAATTACCATTGTTGGTTCAGGCGCATTTTTAGGCCTGGCTAAGGCTCACAATACTGCAGAAGATGGCCTCCCAGTAGATAATACAATAGTTTACAATTATACATTAGCATCGGATGGTAAGAGTATGGATGTAAATATTGAGGTGGGTACCGGTGTTTTTTGGCAATATAAATTTTCTAGAGTTGTGCCTGAAAAAGTTGAAGGTACATGGAGGCTTGCCCCAGAAGCAGGCGCAATGGGAGTTGGCCCAGCCGTAGGAGACTATAGTTATTGGTCTAGCAGTTTACAAGACGTAACCGATAGGGCCTGTTTATATGATGACCAGTATGTCTTCAATGCCGATGGTTCATATAAAACTGTTCTAGGTTCTGAGACATGGCTGGAGACCTATAAATTAGCAGCCGGCGCAGATCCTGCTTGCGGAGCGCCAGTTGCGCCCCATGATGGTACAAATCCGGCAACCTGGTCGATTGATGCAACTGCCGGAACAATTACACTTGTTGGTGAAGGTGCATATTTAGGCCTGTTTAAGGTTACCAATACTGATGGAGGAGATGGCGATTACGTCCCCGCCGTAGATAATACAATAGTTTACAATTATACGTTATCCGCTGGTGGAACTAGGATGAGTGTGATTATTGAACCCGTCGCAGGACTTGTATGGAATTTTAATTTAGTTAAATCTGATCCATCAAAATTTGCGGGTTCATGGAGTATGACACGTGAAGCAGGTGCATTGGGAGTTGGCCCAGCGCTAGGAGATGTTTCTTGGTGGGCAAACAGTGATGCCGACGTAACTACTCGGGGCTGTTTCTTTGACGACGAATATGTTTTCAGTGCAGATGGATCCTATAGCAATGTTATGGGTTCTACTACATGGCTGGAAGCCTGGCAAACAGGAGTAGACGCAGATGGATGCGGAGCGCCAGTTGCGCCCCATAATGGTTTAAGTGCGGCAACCTATTCAGTTGATGAAACTGCCGGAACAATTACCATTGTTGGCTCAGGTGCATTTTTAGGCCTGGCTAAGGCTCACAACACTGGAGAAGATGGTGCCCCGGCAAACAATACAACCGTTTACAAATATAAGTTTTCTGCGGATGGAAATAATTTGGATGTACATATTGAAGTGGGGACCGGTGTTTTTTGGCAATATAAATTCACCAGAAATGGAAGTCCACCACCTGTTGTGACTTATCCATTAGAAGCCACAACCTGGAAACTTCGTCCTGCAGCAGGTGCATTGCTAGTTGGAGATGGAGCAGGAAATACTTGGTGGGCAAGCAATATTGACGATGTAACCACCCGGGTCTGTTTATTTGATGATGAGTATACTTTCAATAAAAATGGCTCATTTAATAATGTTCTAGGTACTGAAACATGGCTGGAGGCCTGGCAAGCAGGAGTAGACGCAGATGGATGCGGAGCGCCAGTTGCGCCCCATGATGGTTCCAATGCGGCCACTTGGTCCATGGATGAAAAAGCCGGAACAATTACACTTGTTGGTTCAGGCGCATACTTAGGCCTAGCAAAGGTTCACAACACTGCAGAAGATGGTTTACCAGCAAATAATACAATAACATACAAATATACGTTGTCTGCGGATACGAATAGGTTAGATGTAACTATTTCAGGATTTAATGCAGATGTACCTGCTGCTGTATGGGTATATCAATTCGTTAGAAAAGGAAGCGATTATACCCCACCTGCGAAGGTAGAAGACATTGTTGTGCTCCCAGGAGCATATGTCAATGCTGTTACTTGGGTTGATGTGCCGGGTGAAGAAGGTGAGACATATAGTGTCTATGCCAGTCGTAAAGCATTTGCTGCTGATAGCCCAGCTGCTGCCTTGATCGGAAACGCAGATGTTGACCTTGTTGCAGGGGATGTGGCAGAAGACGGTGGACAAGCAAATCACGACCTTACAATACCTCTATCGGATCGTTGGGCTACTTATTACTATGCAGTTGTCTGTACCGATGCTGTTGGTAATAAAAGTGTAGTCTCTAGTACCGAAGCTCCTGTAAACAATAGGTCCAGAGGCATTCCAGTAATTTCACTTAGTCCTCCTGCATCTTTTGCAGCGGACGGTGATCTCTCCGAATGGGAAGCCAGTGGTATCCAACCATTTCAAATGGGTGTTACTGTAAATTCAATGGGAGCACCAAAAGTTATTGGGACTGTTGATGATGATGCTGACGCGTCAGTGAAATTATATCTGGCAGCGGATGATACTGTTCTATACATGGCCGCAGATGTCACTGATAACGACTTTAATGTCGGCGAAGGTAATTGGTGGGAGCAGGATGCTCTTGAGCTCTTCATAGCCCTATATGATAAGAGAGGCGCTAGATCGGGCGGGTTCACGCGAGGGTCTGCACCACACTATAAGCTCGTCTTTAGAGGTGATACAACATGGAAAGAAATGGGTACAAATGCTAGTTTAGGAAAGTCTGGCGATGGCAATTATTTTAACACCGGTGTAGTTGGTTCACCAGATGCCATCATTGAGTTTAAAGTACGATTTGATGCGCTGGCAGCTATAGACGGAGATTCGGTTTTCAAACCTGTTAAAGGCATGCGCATCCCCATAGAGCCTGTATGGCACGATAATGACGGTTCTGGTTGGGAGGGCAATATTGTCATGTCCAAGACCAACGAAGATAATGCCTGGCAGACACCTGCAACCTGGTCACATACCTTTGTAGGGAAATATGATGGGGCTGTCTTATCTACTGATGATCTCGTAGCAACCACTTTCTCCCTCAAAGAGAACTATCCAAACCCATTCAACCCCACTACTACAATCGAGTATTCGATTGCTATAGCGGGGCCAACAACATTATTTGTTTACGATGTTTTGGGCCGTGAGGTAATTAAACTGGTAGATGAGTATAGACCGATTGGTAGTCATAAAATTGTCTGGAATGCGTCCAACGTACCTTCCGGTATTTACTTTTATCGGATACAAACAGCCAGTTTTTCCAAAACCCGTAAAATGGTGTTGATGAAATAAATTAATCAAAGGATAAGTGATGAACACAAAACTCTATAAGATATTTTCAGTCGCTTTAACAGGCTTGATTATTTTCAGCGCCTGTGATAAAGATGAAGGCACAGTGAACGGTGATATTGTGGGTACTTGGACAATGGTAGGGCTTTCAGGGACGTACACCCGTACAGTAGCTGTACCGGCTGGCCAGCCCGCTGATACAGAGTACGCGCATGTAGCCAGCTGGAAAGACGCAGCCGCCGTAATGGGTGCTCTAGCGCCTGCAGCTGATCAAAAAATAATAAAGCATAAAGATGGTGAGGCTATGACAGGTTTCCCCCAATCTGTCTCTTACAATACTGCAACACTTGCTGCAGCTTCAATTGCCATGACCTTGGATATACAAGATGCTTCAAGTTCAGGTGATGCTGCGACATATACCTTGAAGGGCACATATCCAACCGTTCGCCTGGATGCAACTGTTTGCCGTACTGCAGGTACAGTCGCACCGATTGATGACCAGGGTTTATATCAGGTAGATATTGATCCGGCAACTGGCTCTGATAAATTAGGCAACTTTTCGATTGCGCCAGATATCAATCTTGGCGATCAGGTATTGCCTCCTTTTCCAGATGGAAAGTACAGTGTCAATACGACAGGTGAAGTTGATAAGCTAACTATTGATTTTAACGACCGGGATGCGCACGATGAGCTGTACACGCAAGTAAAATCCACCTGGAATGAAGGAACTGGTCCAGGAACAGGCGACCGCGGGCACACCGGTATATATGAACTGCCAGTTGATGCGACTACAGGTGCTTTTGGCCTCACAGGAACTCCGGCCGCAGAAGGTTATATTATGCAAGCAGCTCTAGCCCCCTGGGGCGGCTATTTGACCTGGTATGCTTTCAATATCAATGCTGAAACCGCAGCCAAGGTTGCGGATGTGAAAAATCCATTAACGGATTTGGATGGAGATGGTAACATTACACCGGCTGACATGATTGCATACATGCACATGGATAACCTTGCTAGTGGCGGTCAAAAAACTGCACTTGGCATGCCCTATTCAGTGTTGGTCGATAGTTCAAATCCTGCAGCACCAGCACCTAGAAATGACAGCGACCATGATATGGACATAAGTGGTGGAGCAGCAACAATAGGTGCCGGTGGTAAAATGACCTATGTGTTCTCAACCGGGACCTGTTTCCCTCATAATGAAACAATCACCTTTACCGCGAATTTTGAACGCGTAGAATAAGAAAATTGAACACCGCACAGGTGTGAATTATTCATAAAAAATGGGGCGGTTTATTAGCCGCCCCATTTTTTATTTATTTCCAATTAACAAACTTAAAATTAGATTCTAAACGCACGATTATAATCCGATATAAAGCATTAAAAACTGCCAATAAAAAAAGATTTGAACCAAATTTTGGATAGATGTACCTTGTAACGGGTTAATAAAGTTTTTCCACCGAGGAATTACAAAAAATATGAACGAACATTTAATCAAATAATCAAAGGAGAAGTGATGAACTCAAAACTGTATAAGATTTTTACAGGCGCCTTGATGAGCGTTATGATATTCAGCGCTTGTGAAGACGCAAAAGAAGATGTAAAAGTAGTAGAAGAAGTTATTCTTAACAATGGAGACATTGTAGGCACATGGACACTAACTGGGCTTGATGGTACTTATGAGCGTTCGGTTGATATGCCAGCTGGTGTTGATAGCATTGTGAAATACGCTTATTGGAAAGATGCAGCAGCATTAGGCATAGATCCAGAACTCACTAAACAGAGTATAATTACTTTGAAGCAAGATTATCCTATGCCGGGTTTTCCACAGGTAGCTTCATACAATAAAGCAACGCTGGCTGCATTCTCAATTGCTATGACACTCACCGCTCAGGATGCTGCAACAGTAGGTGCGGGTGCTACCTATACCCTAAAAGGTACATACCCGACCACTCGCCTGGATGATATTAACTGCCGTACTGCAGGTACAGTCGCACCGATTGATGACCAGGGTTTATATTACGTTAATAAGAACACAAGAACTGGGGTGGTCAAAGCAGGTAATTTTTCAATTGCACCGGATATTAATCTTGGTGATCAAGTGCTGCCTCCCTTTCCAGATGGAACGTACAATGTGGCAGACTCCAGTACACTATCAATAGACTTTTATGACCGGGATGCTCACGACGTGCTTTATGCAGAAGTGAAAGACACCTGGGATGAAGCAGCTGATCGCGGGGCCACGGGCATATTTGAAATTCCGGTTGGAACACCTTCAGGCATTATTGGTGATACTACTGGTGGTGCATCTGCAGCAGAAGGATATATTGGTGGAATAGCAGATTTAGCTCCTTGGGGTACGTATTTAACCTATTATGCATTTTCATATCTAGGTGAGGTGAAGTATTTAACTGCATTGATAATGGCAGGGGCACTTACGCTTCCTGATGTTGATGGAGTCCCAGGTCCCACAGCGGGTGATTTTGCAATCTATATGTACTCAAATCCCACATCTACAACACAAACGGGTGTCCCTTACGGTAGTATTGTTACACCAGGTGCGGGTGGTGCACCAGTTTTTACAAATGACAGTGGCCATGATGTTGATGTGAGTAGCCCTACAACTGGTTCATTTCTGACTGGTGGTAAATTGACCATGCATTTTCCTACAGGGGTCTGTTTCCCACATAATGAAACAATTACTTTTAGCTCAAAATTCGAGCGAGCAGCAAATTAAGCATCTTTGATACCCTTTAATTGTATCGTTCATAAAAATGGGGGTGGTTTTGAAAACCACCCCCATTTTAATTTGAAACAAGCTAAAGCAGATTAATCATGAAAAAATCGATCACTTTATTGATAATTACCCTATCAGTTGTCTTTTCTCAAAATGCAACTGTTACCGGCAAAATTACTGATACGGCCAATGGGAATCCCCTCATTGGAGCGAATGTGGTAATCACCGGCGGTAAGATCAATACTGGTGCCGCCAGCGATTTCGAAGGAAATTATACTGTCGAAAATATCCCGCCTGGATCCTATGATATAAAAGTCACCTATATCGGATACCGAAGGGAAAAGAGAACCCTGGAAATTTCTGATGGAGAAACCGCGGTAGAATCTAATTTCCAACTTGCTGTTTCCGCAATTCAACTCGATGAATACGTGGTCACTGCCAGCCGTGGAAGAAGAGAAAGGATTACCGATGCGCCTGCAGCCATATCGGTGATCTCAGAGCTAAAAATTCGCAGCGCCAGTAACCCGAATCTGGGAGACTACTTTAAAAACATAAAAGGGATTGATTTTACGGCTTCAGGACTGGACAGTTATAACCTCAGTGCCCGCGGGTTTAATTCCAGTTTTTCCAGCCGTTTGTTAACCCTGACCGATGGACGCATGGCCAATGTCCCATCTTTGCGTCTGATTGCTTATAATGTAATTCCACTTACCTCCGATGATGTCAGTCAAATCGAAGTGGTTTTAGGCCCCTCCTCGGCCCTTTACGGCCCCAACGCCCACGCTGGAGTGGTAAATATCATATCCAAGCGGCCCATGGAATCATTAGGGAGTACAATTGGTTATACAACTGGAACACGTCAGTTCAATAAATTACAGGCCCGGCATGCCGGACACATGAAAAAATTCAGTTATAAAATGTCATTTGTGAATTTTACCGCATATGATTGGGAATACATTGAAGACGCGGAAAAAAGAAACCATTACAGCCAGTGGATTGAAGAGACAGGAGACGGTGATCTTCTGGATGATTTTTTCTCAGATGATTTAGCCTGGTGGAACGGTTGGGATATCGAAGTCGACCGTGACGGCGACGGCATCGTAGATACCACATACAAAAAAGGTGACAATATAGTTGAAGATCGAAACCAAGATGGATATAAAGATCTACCGGATTTTAACATTGGTAACCAGCGTGTTGATCTCCGCTTTGATTATGACTTTTCAAAAGATCATTTTGTAAGCTTGAACTTTGGACATGCTCAAGCAACCAATATAAATATCACCGGTATCGGACGCTACCTCGCCTATGACTGGGTCTACCGTTTCTACCAAGGGCGCTGGGTATATAAAAACTGGTTTGCGCAGGCTTATTTAAATACCAGCAACTCTGGCGTTACCCGAAATTTGAGAACGGGTGAAATTGTGGTGGACCGCTCCACTTTTTTCCATTTTCAGTTGCAACATTCCTTAGAGTTTCCAAGCTTTGGTAATACAAGGTTTGTCTGGGGGATGGACTACCAGCGCACCATGCCGGAAACCTTTGGAACAATATTGCCTGATGGTACAGGTGGCAGAAATCCCGCAAGTTTTAAACGAGACGGCAAAGATAACGATAAAGATGGCAAGATAGACGAATGGGATGAATTGTTCGTGACCAATGAGTATGGTTTATATGCACAAACCCAGACAAAATTGAATGAAAAATTTGAACTGATTCTTTCCAACCGGTTTGACCTTCACAGTGGCCAGATAGATTCGAATGGGTTTACGTTTCTCGAAGATCCCCTTTCCGGGGAAACAATGAAGTACGGGGTTCAAATGTCGCCGAAAGTGGGCCTATTATATAAACCCAATCAAGAACACACTTTCCGCCTGACAGCTGCCAAAGCATTTAATTCACCTTCCTCACAGGGACTTTACCTGGATGTAAAAGCGGCACAATATTCCATTTTCTCGGTTAAGGCAGTGGGAAATGCCGATGGTTATACCTTTTTCAGAAGTGATAATGATAGACTCATGATGTTTGATGTGCGCGCCGGATCAAAAACTGAATTCAGGCTCGCTGAAATGCCAGAAAATTCGGTATTATACATTCCAAGTGTCTTAGGAAGACCAGGACAGTTTGTCGATCCGGAAGACTACCGGACCATCGATCCGATAAAGCCAGAAGTGATCTGGACTTATGAATTCGGTTATACTGGTCTCATTACGGACCGTATTCGCATGACATTTGATCTCTATAACAGCACCTATAGTGATTTTGTCAGTGACCTCACCTGGGTGACACCAGTGGCATTAGATACATCAAGTGGTTTCTATGCTGTTGATAATCCAGATCCTTTAATTCTTGGCGTGATTAGCCTTAAGGAAAGAAGCAACTGGGTCGATGGCGGGGATGGCCTCCCAGGCAGCCATTGGGTTGCATACGGCAGCACTGACTGGAATAATATTGGTTCTGATTACTGGAAGGTTCCTAAGGAGTATCGATCAGGCTCTTGGCTTGAATTTGGTGCAAATGGGGACACCCTTGGTGCCTGGTATACCGATGACAAGTTTCCTGTCTCACCGCCACTGGCACTCACCTATATAAGCTATGGCAGGGTGAACATGTGGGGTTTGGATGCCAGTCTTTATGCTTTCATTACAGACAGAATTAGTGCCGATGTAAATTTCTCTCTTCTGGGCAGAAAAGGATACTATAATAAATTGACCGGTAATCTTGACCCTATTAATGCGCCCAGATTTAAGCTGAATGGCAAACTGACTTACATGGCAGAGGAAGGATTTTTGGGGAATTTAGGATTTCGATATATACCTGAATTTGAATGGTCCGCTGGTGTGCACTTTGGGACCATTGAAAGCTACCTTGTCATAGATGGTATGCTGGGCTACAAATTTAATGAACGCTATGACCTGCTGTTGAACATTAATAATATTAATGATGACGTCCACCGTGAAATTATCGGTGGGCCCAAATTGGGGCGGCATATAACTTTGAAACTCAACGCACACTTTTAAATATCTCAAACTTTTCTCTTTTTGATAAAAAAGTCCTCATTTATTGGGGATTTTTTACTTTAGACAACCCATACTGTGTAAATAATGGATAATCATTTACAACCCTATTTCGACTTTCTAGAAAAAGAGGTCATTCCATTAGAACCGCTTCTGTTGGATCATCAATACGATGAATTATACATGAGCTTGGATAAACTGCGTCAACAGGTTAAAAAGCAAGGGTTATGGGCGCCTTATCTTCCAGTAGAGCATGGGGGCCAAGGTATGGCTTTGATTGAATTTGCCGCTGTCAGCGAAATCCTTGGGCGCTCCCCGCTGGGGCACTATACCTTTAATTGCCAGGCGCCTGATATTGGTAATATTGAATTGCTATCCCATTTTGGCAGTGACAAACAAAAGCAAATATTTTTAAAACCACTCATGGATGGTGCAATACGCAGTTGTATAGGCATGGTAGAGCCAGATCGCCCTGGATCAAATCCCACCTGGATAGATACCGCAGCTGTCCGAGAAGGTGACGCATATGTAATCAATGGCCGAAAATGGTTTACTTCCTCTGCAGATGGGGCTTCTTTCTGTATTGTTATGGCCGTCACCAACCCGGCAGCGGAGAACCGGCACCAACAAGCCAGTATGATCATTGTACCAATGGATACGCCCGGGGTTAAGCTGGTGCGCAATATCTCTGTCATGGGTGAAAAAGGAGTTGGTTTTTTCAGTCATGGAGAAGTGCAGTATACCAATGTCCGTGTGCCAAATGAAAATTTGATCCAAAAGGAAGGCGAAGGCTTTCGGCTGGCCCAAGAACGTCTAGGGCCAGGCCGGATTCACCACTGCATGCGCTGGATCGGTATCTGTGAACGGTCTTTTGATCTCATGTGCCAGCGAGCGGCAGACCGAAAAATTACCCCAAAGTCTACCCTTGCTGATCAACCTGTTATCCGAAGTTGGATCGCAGAATCCAGAGCAGAAATTGATGCGAGCCGTCTCCTTGTTTTAGAATGTGCCCAGAAAATTGATGCAGAAGGTGCACATGCTGCCAGAGCAGAAATTTCCATGATCAAGTTTCACACGGCAAAAACCTTAGGCCAAGTTTTGGATCGTGCCATCCAGACACACGGTGCACTGGGAGTCACAGATGATACACCATTGGCCCTGTGGTATCGCCACGAACGAGGCGCCCGCATTTATGATGGCCCTGATGAAGTCCACAAAATGGCGGCGGCGCGACATATTTTAAAATCCTATGAGCCTGACAACTGATACAATTCCGGTCCGCCCGGACGAGGCTTTCAATGAACAAAAACTGGCGGAATACCTTCATGGAAAGCTAACTGGATCCGATCAGCCACTGACCGTAAGACAGTTTCCTGGTGGTAAAGCAAACCTGACCTACCATCTGGACTACGGCAGTTATGAATATGTCTTGCGACGCCCGCCTTTGGGTCCAGTCGCTCCAGGGGCCCATGATATGGGACGGGAATACAGCGTTCTTTCTGTGCTTCATCAAGCGTTCCCGAAAGCACCCAAAGCTTTTTTATTTGAAGAAAATACGGATATCGTCGGCGCACCCTTTTTTATTATGGAACGCCGTCATGGCCTGGTTGTTCGATCAAATATGCCGGATGAATTCCCCAAAATGAACGATGCTGGCGCACGGATGAGCATGGCCTTAGTAGATACTTTGGCGGATTTGCACCGGGTCGACTACCAAAAATTGGGGCTTCAAACACTGGGAAAAACAGAAGGATTTATTGAGCGACAAGTCGAAGGCTGGTATAAACGGTGGACCGCAGCAAAACATCAGGAAATTCCAGATATGGAAGCATTGTACAGTTGGCTTATATCAAACCTCCCAGACTCATCAGATCATACCCTTGTACATAATGATTACAAACTTGATAATGCCATGTTCTCATTTGAAAACCCGGATCAATTAGTTGCTGTTTTTGATTGGGATATGTGCACACTAGGTGATCCCCTTTCTGATGTGGGTTCCCTTCTATGCTACTGGACAGATCCGGAAGACCCCCCTTTTTTTAAGTCAGTTCAAATGATGCCGTCTGATGGATCATTTTTGTCGCGAGATCAATTAACTGCCCGTTATGCTGAAAAAAGCGGGCGGGATATTTCACACATTTCCTTTTATCACATTTTGGGATTGTTTCGATTGGTAGGCATAGCGGCCCAAATCTATATCCGCTATGTTCGCGGACAGACCAAAGATAAGCGCTTCGCTTTTTTTGGAAAGGCTATTCCGTTGATTGCGCGGTTCGCTTTAGATATTAGTCACAGATAATACATAACAATATATTGCACAAAAAATTGGTGCTGGATTTTAGTGCATTATACAGGTCAATAAGTCATAAGCCTCCAAATTACTTTGGAGGCTTACTTATTTGTATTTTAAAATGAAGCAGGACCGTAGGAATCCTGGGAGCGGGGGAACTACCAGGTTTCTTTTATAACGGTCCTGCCAAAATAGAGCAAAAATTATCTCAGCATTAGAGTTTGAGCAAGTGTTTTTTAATATTAAAGAAAAGTTAAATTTCAGGCATGACAGAATACTTAATTAATATTGATAAGGCGGTTTTTCGTTTTTTCAATACTGCAATAGCTAACCCTCTTTTTGATTTTATTATGCCGATTATTACAAATCAAAATATTTGGGTTATTCCAATTTTGGTAACCATTCTATTTTTACTGGTTAAGGGTGGTAGGCGCGGTCAGATTACTGCCGTAATATTAATTGTCTCCGTTGGATTGGCTGATGCCACATCTGCCCAGATTTTAAAACCATTTTTTGGACGACTTAGGCCCAGTCATGAATTAACAGAAGGAATACGTATTCTAATGGGTAAAGGAGGAAAATTCGGATTTGTTTCTTCCCATGCAGCAAACATTTTTGCAGCAGCAGTAGTTTTTAATTATTTTTACCCCCGTTACAAAGCGATGTTCTTTACAATCGCTCCCCTAGTTGCATTCAGCCGCGTCTATGTAGGGGTTCATTATCCAGCTGATATTGTATTCGGCGGATTATTGGGATACAGTTTAGCCTGGATCGTACTCAGCGTTTGGGTAATAATTAAAATGAGAGAATTAAAACGGGGTGCAGATTGGGTAATCTACTAATTCGGAAGTGAGCCCTCTGGCGGTGTAGCAGGATAATCGCCAAATCCATCCTGTGCAGGAGGTGAAATTTCTCCATTTTTTTGTTCATAACGTTTAATATTATCGTTCAAAGCCGCTAAAAATGCTTTGGTATGCTGCGGCGCCATAATGACCCTCGAATGGACTCGAGCCTTCGTTACACCAGGTAGGATTTTCGTAAAATCCATTACAAATTCTGCTGGTGAATGAGTGACCACAACGAAATTAGCATATTCCCCCTCACTGACTTCTTGTGTGAGCTCGATATTGATTTGTTGAATGTTTTTATTTTCTTCCATAATTATTTTGTACTCTTACTTGGACTTTGATTTGGTTTTACTCTGATTGAAATCTTCCCATTCTTCTTCGATTCCTTCAAAGTCTTCATAACCTTTAATTTCATCATCTTTTGCTTTTTGCTTATACATCTCCATTTCACCCTCATATAGGCTGAAGATATCTTTTTTCTTTTCGAATTCCGCCGGATCAACGTCTTCCTCATCGTCTGGTTCAAGACGCTCTACATCTTCACTGTATACCTTTGGATCAAAAAAGTCCAGATCTTCTACCAAACCATTGGCCATTAGAAATTCCAGGAAGTCCAGATATTTTCTATCTTTTAGATCGGACTTACAATTATTACATATAAGTGATTCTTTCAAATCTACTTCTTCCAAAGTGCTTTCACATACTGGACAAATTATACCTTCTAACATGGGTTTTTCCCTCTGAAATTGGAGACGAATATAGAAGATGTCATTTCACTCGCCAACATTTTTTATCGGTTTTTATGTATTTTTTCCAACAATGATTTTTCTATTTTACTCAGCTTCTTATTTCGTCTTTCCTTTACATGATATGCTGTTTTAAAGAACTTGTCAAGTATTACTTTTTTATGGGTGCCATTCACATACCAGGTAAATGGACGTATCGCCTTTGGTGGAAATCTGTTGGTGGCGATCATGGAGCCTGGGCCTACAACTGTACCTGTATTTAAGACCGTTCCAACAGCTGTTTTTACATGATCACCCAAAAAACATCCTATGTGTAAACTACCTGTATCAACACTTTTTCCATTAATTTGCACCTTCACCGATACATAATTATTTTTCAGGTTACTGTTAATGGTTCCAGCGCCAAGGTTTACCCATTCGCCCAAAAAAGCATCCCCTAGGTGGCCTTCATGTACTTTATTGGAAAAACCCTGAATAATCGCTGTGTTTAATTCTCCTCCGATTTTACAAGATGGGCCGACTACAGAATTTTTTATCTGTGTGAGTGGATTAATCATAGAATCGCGACCAATATAAAGGGGGCCTTCTAAATAAGTCTGACCATGTATCAAAACACCATCATCGATAATTACGGATCCTTTTTCAGCATTGATTAATGCTGACGGCTGAATAGTTGCATCTCCAACAAAAATTTGATCGGGGTTCATAAAAATCGCACCCGGATATTTTGTTGGATCCAAATGATTCCTATAATTTCCGGATTCATATAAAACTGTGTGTGGAAGGTGATTTAAAATATTCCAGAGATATTGACAATAAAACGATTTAACCTTTTCTTTATTTCCAATTGATGGGCTACCTTGCGCTGGGCCTTCTTTTTTCATCCAATCTTCTCCCAGCTCTTTCGATAAATTTGCACCGACAAGTTTTTTATCGGAATAAAAAGCGTTGTTAGCCTTCAGTAATGATTTCATATCCACTTTATCCCAGATTACATTGCCTAACAGCCATAAACCATCTTTAACAGAACTGGGATTTACAGAAAATTCAGGATGCCTTTCCATTGTCACATTTTTCAATTCATCTCGAACAATGAGGGATATGTTTGAATCGGGAAAAATAGATTGAATACGATCTAAAAAAGTTTCTGCTCCAATGCGAATATCAAATGTCGCTCTGGTATGGGAAATCGGGTCAAAATTCATCGCCGACAGATCTTCATAAACAATTATATTCATCCTATACCCAGTATTTGAAATATTTCCTTAAAACCGCTTTCTACTAAATCAGTTTCATATCGTTGTATCATAATATTATAATAATTTTCTCCTTCATCACTAAAGAATCCCACTTTTAAAGGTGCAATTATTTTAGAACAGATCGTAGCAGAAATGGGAGCGAATTCTTGATTGAGATCTAAAACGGCATCAACCTTGATCCGCTGGCAGGTCCAAATCAATTCTTTCCCCGGCAGCCCCCAACGGTTTAAGTCTGTTTCTGAATATAAAATAAAATCATGAAAGTCTTCGAGATTAATCAGATTCCCGACATTTGCTGGACCTAGTATTCTTATCTGGTTTATCCATTCTGGACCAAGTGCATTGCGCATAGAAAATACAAATCTTTTTGCTAATTCTGATTGCGTCGCATGCTCAGGAAGAATAATAAGAAATCGAAGAGCACGCCTGCCATTTACTGAAAGAGACATCGTTTCCGACCCCAAATCTTTTTTTGTACTTAAGCGGCTCCACCATAATGCCGCTTTTGTTTTCTTTGAAATTTCCAAAATTAGTTTATGTTGGTTTCTTCTGCATTCTGAAGGAAAAGAAAATAGTATTAACTTTGCCAACTCTTGAAAGGATAAAATTACGTGAGTATTGGTAAAAAAATGCTGTGGGGAGGCCTTGGCTGGGCACTGGGTGGGCCCATTGGAGCTATTGTCGGTTACACATTAGCCGGCATGTCTGGTCAGCAGGGAAGCTCACCATTTACATCATATGGGGGCACTTATCAATCCCGGGCCTACCCGCAAACACAACCGGGTGATTTCATCGTTTCACTATTGGTTTTATTTGGAGCCGTAATGAAAGCGGACAAACAAATGCTGAAATCAGAACTTGATTATGTGAAGCAATTTTTGTCTAAGCAATTCAACCAAAACCAGGTTCAGGATTTCATGACCTTGTTTAAAGATATTATTAAGCAGGATTATCCCTTGCGGGATGTCTGCCGGCAAATCGTGCGGTCTATGGATCATTCCAGTCGATTGGAACTTATCCATGTGCTATTTGGACTTTCGAAAGCAGACGGCCATGTTCATCCCGATGAAGTCAAGGTCATCCATACACTCGCTCGCTATTTAAATATCAACAATAATGATTTTATTTCAATCCAGGCCATGTTTATTAAGGACACACTTTCCGATTATAAGATCTTGGGATTAGACTCATCCGCCACAGATAATGAGGTGAAGAAAACTTACCGTAAAATGGCCGCGAAATACCATCCCGACAAGGTTGCACATTTGGGAGAGGATTTAAAAAATTTGGCTGAAGAAAAATTCAAATCGCTGAATGACGCCTACCAAAATATTAAAAAAGAACGGGGCATAAAATAATGGCTGAAAAACCGGGCCAGTTTCCTTTCACCCGTGGGATTTATCCTGAAATGTACAAAGAGCGCGTTTGGACTATGCGCCAATATTCCGGTTTTACTTCCGCAAAAGAATCAAATGAACGTTATCATTATTTATTGGATCAGGGAGTTTCCGGCCTTTCAGTGGCCTTTGATCTTCCTACTCAAATTGGTTATGATTCCGATCACCTAATGGCTGAAGGTGAGGTAGGAAAAGTGGGTGTACCCATTTCCTCTATCAATGATATGGAAAGATTATTTGATGATATTCCACTTGATCAAGTTTCAACTTCTATGACAATTAACGCAACTGCGGCTACATTGCTGGCTCTTTATATTGTTACCGCAGAACGAAAAAACATTTCTATTGAAAAATTACGTGGGACAGTTCAAAATGATATTCTAAAAGAATATATCGCTCGCGGTACCTATATATATCCACCTGAAGAATCAATGCGGTTGATTACGGATATTTTCGCATTCTGTTCTGATCATGTACCGAAATGGAACACAATTTCAATTTCAGGATATCATATTCGTGAAGCCGGTTCCACTGCTGCTCAAGAATTGGCATTTACAATTTCAAACGGGATTGCTTATGTACAGGCTGCCATTGATAAAGGATTGAAAGTTGATGTATTTGGGAAACAACTATCTTTCTTTTTTAATGCCCATAACGATTTTCTGACTGAAATAGCAAAATTCCGTGCTGCACGCCGTCTATGGGCGATAATCATGAAAAATCGATTTAAAGCCACCAACGATAAAGCTATGATATGCCGCTTTCATGCCCAAACCGGCGGTTCAACCCTTACCGCACAGCAAGTGGATAATAATATAACTCGAACGACCATACAGGCCTTATCGGCAGTTTTAGGGGGCACTCAATCTCTGCACACCAATGCTTTCGATGAAGCATTGGCGCTCCCAACTGATCATTCGGCTAAACTGGCGTTGCGCACCCAGCAGATCATCGCCCATGAATCAGGTGTAACACAGTTTACCGATCCCATGGGCGGAAGTGAGGTGATCGAAAAATTAACATCTGACTTAGAAGATGAAGCTATGTCAATCATTGAAAAAATTGATGCCATGGGCGGTACGATTTCAGCTATTGAAACTGGGTGGGTCCAAAATGAAATTGCTAAAAGCGCCTATGCATACCAAAAATCAATAGATAGTGAAAAAACAAAAATTGTCGGTGTTAATACTTATGAAGATGATGGCGAACCAGAACCAGTTTTACAAGAAATTGATCAGGCATCAGTACGTAAGCAGATTGAAGGCGTAAAAGCAGTAAAAAAGAACCGAGATAATCATACTGTTAAGACCAAATTATTAGAATTAGAAACACACGCAAAAAGTGAAAAAAACCTGATGCCTGCAATCATTGATTGTGTGCGTTCCGAGTGTACATTGGGAGAAATAGCAGATGTTTTTAGAAAACAATTCGGAGAATTCATGCAAACTTAAACTTTTTTCCCTTCAATAAATTTAGTAGAATTTCGTGAAGCGAATTAACTGATATAATATACATTTGGAACATATATTGCGTTGATTCGTTTTTATAAAATAAATCATTGAATATTGATATCTAACCTCGTTATAAAGGATCCTTAAATGAAAAAATCCACATTACTCTTAATGGTATTCTTTTTTGTTTCATGCGGTAAACAGTCTGCCCCGCCCTTGGAACTTCAGGATACTAAATCTGCACAGAATTCAAGTGAGTTTGAAAGGGCGAAATTACCTGTGCCACAAGAAGTTACTTTCGCAGCTAAAGAAAGCAACAACGCTGATATGCAGGAGCAAGGCCCAGCTATTGATATGGATGCGGCTAAAAACACAGTTGCAGAGCAACAAAAAAATGAGATTAAGATAGATCCGGAAGTTTTATTTCCTGATTTTGCATGGGAAAAATATATGGTTCTTCCTGATGATTACTTGATTAAAATCGCCAAAAAAGAATATGGCGATTTTCGTTTGTGGCGCAATATCTATGCTTGGAATAAAGATGATATTGGGAATAATCCAAATATCATATATCCCTACAATTTTCTAAACATTCAAAAGGAACGCGTTTCAGCAAAAACACTAGAACCAACTTATTTTGCTTACACCGTGAAATCTGGAGATAACCTTTGGAATATATCTGGAGAAAAATACGGTGACGCTAAATCATGGATTATTCTGCTTTGGGATAATGAAGAAACCATCAAAGCCAACGCTGGTATTCTTACGCCAGGTATGACCCTAAAACTTCGAGAAAAACTAGACCCTAATGCATAAATTGATATGATCTTCACCAACCTGGTCCAGGCCAATTTAAAAACCAGGTTTTTTGGTCGACAGATCGAATACTACGGGCGGCTGGAGTCCACAAACTCTGAGGCTTGGGAAATCATTGATGAGGGCGTCCAATCGGGTGCTCTTTTGATTACAGACAACCAATATAATGGCCGGGGTCGTTTTAATCAAAAATGGTACGCAGCGCCAGATAAAAGTCTCACATTTTCTATTTTACTTTTTTCTGATCTAGAACCAGTGATCTCTGGGTGGATACCTATACTTTCTGGAGTTGCTATTCAAAAAGCTCTGGCAAAATTTGATACATCCGTAAAATTAAAATGGCCGAATGATCTGTTATTAAATGGCAAAAAAATCGGTGGAATCCTTTGTGAATCAAAGGTTAAAGAAAATCTTCTCAATCAAATTGTAATTGGTATTGGGCTCAATGTAAATGAAACCAAAGAAGATTTTAACCCTGCAATTCAATCAATGGCCAATTCATTACATATAGTATCGGGAAAATTTTACCAAAGAGAAAGGGTCCTGGCTGAAATTGTAAACGAATTGGAACCATGGATTAGCGGCCTTCCCAAAAATATAGATCAAATTCAATTTGAATGGGAAGCTGCTTGTGGGCATTTGAAAGAAGAAATTCAGTTCCACAATGGAAATGAAATTGTTTCCGGAATATTTAAATCACTGGGTAAATCAGGATCGGCCGTAATTGAGGTAGATGGAAAAGAAACCCAATTTCATTCGGGGGAAATTAATTGATCAATAACGATGCAGAGGCGATACTTTGATATTGATCTCAAATCCATCAAATTTACGTTTTAAATCAACTTCTAAAGACTGACAACATTCCACAATCTGTTTCTGGCTCAAACCAGCCTTTACGTTTATTCCAAAAAGAATCAAATGATGGTTTACTGTATTTACTACTCGGATATCATGAATATCAGTAATTCGATCATCTTTTGACCAGACTTTATCTAAATGGACGGTGATATCTTGCACCATAGGATTTTTTGGAAAAACCGGGTCCATGTGTACAGTCGGCTCCACTCCTATGGCTTTTTCAAGGCGTGTTTCAACTTCCTCAGAAATATCATGGGCCACGGCTGTAGTTTCAGAAGCATCAATTTCTGCGTGAACACTTACAAATTTATCATGTCCATAACTATGGACAGTGATATCATGAGCGCCTAAAACACCTTCAACACCTAATACGATTTGCCGAATGCTTTCTACTTCTTCCATTGTGGGTGGTTTTCCAATGAGATCATCGATTGCATCTCGAGCGATCTCAAAACCGGTAAAAATTAGAAATAAAGACACTGCCAGTCCGGCCCATCCATCAACGGCCGGATAACCATAAACACCTGCAATCATGGCAACCACAACTAAAAGACTCGATATAGCATCGGTGCGGTGGTGCCAAGCATCGGCATGAAGGGTACTGGAAGCGATCTTGGATGAAAGAAATTCTGCGTATCGGGCTGTGATCTCTTTTAACACAATAGTTATTGCAAGCACAACTATCATCCACCATTCTGCTTCGACAGCTTTCGGATTTCGGATTCGATCAATGGCCACTTCGATGAATTCTATACCAGCTACACACAATAATGTAGCAATAATCAAAGTGGCAATATATTCGGCTCGGCCATGACCATATGGATGTTCAACATCGGCCGGCTTTTCAGCCTGCTTAAAACCCCAGATTACGATAGAAGATGAAATGACATCAGATAAAGTGTGGATTGCATCAGCAATCACACTGACGGCACCTACCATTAGTCCAATAACCATTTTTATAATAAATAATAAACCGTTTAACAAAACGGACACCCAACCCTGAAATACACCAATTTTTGAACGGTAGATCAGTGCCGATTCTTTTGAAACGGGGACAAATCGGTCAGTAAAGGCTTTAAACACGATATTTAAATCAATCTTAGAATTTTATGAAGTTTGTATTCCCGGAGCCGTTAAGCTTACAGTAATATTCTTCCCTTAAGAATCAAATGCTGCCATACCAGTTATTGCCTCACCGAGAATTAATGTATGCATTTCGTGGGTGCCTTCGTAAGTATAGACCGACTCGATATTGGCCATATGCCGGATGGGAGAATAGTCTTCTGTGATACCATTCGCTCCCAATATCTCCCGTGAAGTCCTGGCAATATCTCGAGCCATGGCACAGTTTTTCCGTTTGGCCATGGATACTTGCTCGAAGGTCATTTTGCCTTCATCTTTTAAACGCCCCAGGCGATAGACCAAAAGTTGTCCTTCAGTAATCTGAGTAACCATTTCTGCAAGTTTAGCTTGGGTAAGTTGATAACCAGCAATGGGTTTGGAAAATTGTTTACGGTCCTTTGAATATTCTAGAGCTGTGTTGTAACAATCCACAGCGGCACCAACCATACCCCAAGATATTCCGTAGCGAGCTTGGGTTAGACAACTCAGCGGCCCTTTTAATCCTTCAACATTCGGAAACATGGCTGAATCGGGAACACGAACGTTATCCATCACCAGTTCTGATGTGACGGATGCCCGTAGGCTCAACTTACCATGTTGTAGAGGAGCGGAAAATCCGTTCATCCCCTTTTCCAGCAAAAATCCTCTAATAACACCATCAATATCCTTGGCCCAAACCACTGCTACATCAGCCACAGAACCATTGGTAATCCATATTTTGCTGCCATTGATTACCCAAACATCTCCCTCTTTTTTACAGGTTGTAACCATTCCTCCTGGATTGGAACCATAATTAGGCTCAGTAAGCCCAAAACAACCGATTTTGGTACCAGCGCCTAGTTCGGGGAGCCACTTTGCTTTTTGTTCATCAGATCCATAGGAATGGATGGGGTACATCACCAAGGCCCCTTGTACACTGGCAAAGGACCGTAATCCGGAATCACCCCGCTCAAGCTCATGTAAGATCAGCCCGTAAGCCACATTGCTCACGCCAGCACCTCCTGATTTTTCTGGCAGGGCAGAGCCCATAAATCCCAGTTTACCTAGTTTCGGAGCTAATTCCATAGGAAAGGTGGCATTTTCATAATGCTCGTTAATAATTGGCATAAACTCTGCTTGAACAAAGTCATGGGCTGTTTTTTGAATCAGTAATTCTTCTTCTGAAAGCAGATCCGTAATATTGTAAAAATCAGGGCCTAAATCTTTCATGAAAATTCCTATTAATTGTGACGGAAATTACAGCTTTATTTTAATTGAATTAGCGAGAGATATTAGTTCTTCATCTTTCCAGGAAACTTTTTCTGGATGTGCTTTTATATCTTTCAAAGTGGCTTTTAATTCCAAATCTTTTAAGTGAATTCCCATTATTTCCAGTTTGTTTTTGAGTGCTGCTTTTCCTGTATATTTATCGATAACTATATGTCTTTCCCGATAAACAGTTTCTGGCGAAATAGCTTCGTAAGATTTTGGTTCTTCTATAACAGTTTTAACGTGTAAACCAGCTTTATGCGTAAACGCATTTTTCCCCACGATCGGTTTATTCGCCTCAGATATACGGCCAGAAAACGATTCAGCCAGTTGGGATAATTCCGGAAGCAGCCCCAAATCCCAATTGTGATTAACCTTGTATAACTCTGTCAAGATTGTGGTCACTTCAGCTAGAGGTGCCAACCCACAGCGCTCACCTATCCCATTCACGGTCACATCCACACACTGAGCACCTGACTCCAATGCAGCGAGAGTATTGGCAGTGGCCAAACCAAAATCATTATGACAATGTACATGGAGCGGAAGATCTATTTCTGACCTTATATTAGTTACAAGTTCTTTCATCTTGGCGGGAATTAGACAACCCACTGTATCCGCTATGCTAAAGCGCTCCGCTCCGCACTTTTGGACCATTTGTCCTACCTGGATTAGAAAATCTAAATTAGTCCGACTGGCGTCTTCTGCAGTGAAACGGAGCTTAAGCCCTTTGTCTTTACCATACTTCACGCAGGTTTCGATACGCTTTAATGCTTCTGACTTTGTTACATTGAATTTGTGTTTCAAGCTCAACGGTGATGTCCCAAAAAATATACCCATCCATTTTACACCAATAGCGGCTACATCATTAATATCTGATTTACTGGCCCTCCCGTGAGCTATTTTTTTTGCATGCAATTCAAGATCATTTAATGTTTCTACTGCTTCGTAAATATCAGGGGAGACTACTGGGTGACCCAACTCAATAAAATCCACACCAAAAGCATCCAATCGTTTTGTCATTGCAATTTTTTGTTCAACAGAAAAAGAAACACCTGGAGTCTGTTCTCCTTCTCTCAAAGTGGAATCTAAAATTTCAATCTTTTGATGATTTAGCATACCAGATTCTTTTGCTCTTTCATCCCCATTGAAACTAGATAAGGATCATTATTTTGCCGCTCTGAAAAGGCTTTTTTCGAATCTAGGTTCTGCCAGTTATTTTGAACCAAGATTTGTCCAATGGCACCACCCAATGTATTTCCCGGACCAAGTAAAACTAATTTATCTGGACAAAATTCCTTTATGACCACAGTAATAGCTGAAGTAAAATCGTAGGATTGTGTTACTTGATCTCCCAAGGTGTATTGATGGAGATCCTGTGTATCAGTTGAAAATGGTGCCCAAATTTTCCCTCGGCCATCCACCAGTGGAACAGAGGGATTTTGAAATGTTGATTTTGATATCATTTCAAATGCTTTACTTGAAACGGCCTCCAAAAGCGGTGTATGGAACGCCGCATGAAAAGGTAATTGAAACGGATATTGATCATCTTTAGTGAGTTTTTTTAAGAGTACATCCAGCGCCTTATTTTCACCACCGATGACAACATATCCTCCTAAAAAAATTGATACAAAGGCGCCAGCTTTTTCAACCTCTGACAATACCATATCCTTTTTGGCACCATCCGGTTGCCAATCCTTATTGATAATGGGATAAATAATTTGTCCACCGATGATTCCTTTTTTCATCATGGATCCCATTGCTTGGATTAAGTGATAGGCATTTTCATTTGACATAGCGCCGCTCAGCGCTAGAGCGATATACCATCCCATGGAATTCCCAGTAATTGCTGTGATCTCATATTTTTTTTGATCGATAGATAGAAAGTCTAATAAACTACAGGCATAGATCAGTGGAGACGCATTCTCACCTGCCATATGGGTCTTCGATTTGAATGTGGAAGCGTCCAACTCCGAAATTGTTTGAAGGCCTGCATTCTTTCGTTGTTTATCTATCCATTTGATCTGCGACTGGGCGGTAGCACCGTATTGATTTAAATAGCCCGAGGTCTCGCGGGTATATGATCCTCGTCCTGGACAAATAACTACAATCCGCTTTTTAGCCATTTATTAACTCCAGGGCATTCTGGATAATAGATTCTTTACTGGGGAGCGTTGCCGTGGCAGCCACACCAAGTGGAATAAAACTGTCTTCCGCAGCATGCAGTTTCAGGTTTATCGGTCTTTCGGATTTACTTACTAACTGAGTCATGAGTCCCTCTCCATGGCAACCGGTTCGGCGGCATTCATCAACAATAAGCACGTTTACACAAGTGCCAATTGCTTTTAATAGTTTTTGTATATCAATTTCTGATAGCCACCGCAAGTCAATCACTTTGATCTTTTTCTTTAATCTTTTCTCAATTTCTAATTGGGCCTGGAGCGATAAATAAAGTCCATTCCCATACGTGATAATAGTTAGTGCCCTCCCTTTCCCATATTCAGCGAATTCACCTAGAGGAATATTTTCCCCTAACCCTGGATACTGAAAATTCCATTTTCTATCTTTAAGCTTGTGAAGATCTTTCATCATGTAAAGAGCGATCGGTTCTAAAAATACCACAACACGTCCGTTTTCATACGCTTCACGAACAGCAGTCCGGAGCATTTTTGCTGCGTCAGAACCATTGGACGGCACTGCAAGAATCAGCCCAGGGATATCCCTAAAAACCGTAAGTGAATTATCGTTATGGTAATGACCTCCAAACCCTTTTTGATAAGCAAGCCCCGGAATACGAATTACCATAGGATTTGTGAATCGTCCTTCAGAGAAAAAAGGTAATGTGGCTGCTTCACCACGCAATTGATCCTCTGCATTATGAAGATAGGCAAGAAATTGGATTTCTGGGATTGGGATAAACCCATTATGACCAAATCCAATACCAAACCCGATTATAGATGTTTCATCCAATGGACTGTTAAACACACGACGTAAGCCGAATTGTTCATACAGACCCGCCGTTACATGATAAACACCACCCTTCTGGGCCACGTCTTCACCAAAAACCAGCGTATTTGGATATCGGAGCATGATATCAGACAAGGCATAATTAATGAGTTTTGCCATGTGTTGAGGTTGTTCTATGCGATTAAATTCTTTCCCAAATAATGATTTTCGTTCTTTTGTGCTCGGCTGTTTTGGCACTATTCTTTTTTCTCTATTTTCTGTGATGGATGCCATAACATCTTTAGATGATTCCAGTTTTGGCCGAATCGTGGACGCATCAAAAACATGACTTACCTGATTACGAGACGATTCATAAAGTTTCAAAATATCATCATCAGATAAACATTGGTTTTCCATAAGTATTCGTGAAGAGTGAAGTAGCGGATCGTTGAATTCAGTCTCTACAATTTCTGCTAAAGGTCTATAGCCGACTTCCAGATCAGATCCTGCGTGGCCCATTAGCCGCACTGTTTTCATATGGAGAAAAATGGGCCTGCGATTAATTCGGCAATCTTGTTCAGCACGGCGCGATTTTATTATCAGATCAATAAGATGGAGTCCATCGGTCTGGATATAAACTACCTCTGGACGATTTGCAAAATTTTTTTCAATCCATCTATCATCGGTTGGGACAGAAATTCCTGTACCGTTGTCCTCACAAATAAAAATAATTGGCATGTGGCCGCCTTGGCTGGTTACCAAACTAGCAGTGTTAAAAGCGCTCAATGCTGTGGCGTGGTTTACGCTAGCATCACCGAAACTGCACAGTACTATACTCCCACTTTTTATCTTTCGCTCCGGAATATCTAAATCTTTCGCCCGATCAATGGAAAAAGCAACCCCCACAGCTTTTGGAAAATGGCTAGCAATAGTACTAGTTTGTGGCGGAATGTTTAATGCCTTACTCCCTATGACTTTATGGCGACCACCACTGATGGGATCTTCTGATGATGCCATGAACGATAACGCCATATCATAAATGGGGGTGGTCCCTGGCACCTGTTTGGATCGCTCAATAAAAAACGGTCCGCTTCGATAATGAAGAAATGCCATGTCCGTGTATGGAAATATTTTTCCAAATACTGCATTCCCTTCATGCCCAGAACTTCCAATGGTATAAAAACATTTTCCTTTATCTTTCAAGAGCCGTGCCTTCAAGTCCATGTGTCGACTCAATACTTGAGATTCAAAGAGGGAAACTAATTCTGACGTTTTTATATTAGTCTGGGATAGTAGTAAATCTGTACGTGCTGGAGGAAGATTACCTCCTTTCACGAACTTTTTGAAATTTTGATCAACAACTTCTGCTCTGTTAAAGATAGACATGTTTAAATCATTCCATGATCAATCGTTTACAATCTTTGCGGTACGTTCTAAAATTAAGCAATATTTCAATTATCTCGGAATCTAGGACGCCACTCAAAACACTTTTAATATACTGTCCTCGAAGTCGTTGATGATGTTCTTCTTTCGGATTTCCCAGAGTGTTTACAGAGTTTAATTATAAAAATAATGTATCATTATTCCCATGAACTCTGCCGCTACGTGGCTAGTGTTTCAAACTCTCCAACTTTTGTTTAAACTCACGTAGTTCCCGTACATTCCCAATCTTGATCTCGCCCGAATCCCATTTCAATTTGAAATCAGCTTCAGAATCATCTCCACCCTGCTTTTGATATAACAGATAAAGGTCTGCTTCATTCCGAAGTTTATTATTATTTAAGGTAGCCGTGATTTGATAAGCAAGATCTTCTAAAATATCATCAATAACGCGGTCAGGTAAATTTCGTTCCAAAAGACTCTTTTCAATTCGGGAAAAACGCATTCCTTTCACAACATAATCTTGGTAGGATTCCCAAGCGTGAGGTGCTGTTTTTTTTACCGATTCTGCCATCGCATCTGAGAAAACTCTAATCTCATACTGAGCATGGCTGTCAGACCGTAAACCAATGAAATGCAAGAGGTTATGCAAATCATTTTTCCAATACCATTCAGTATAAAGATTTACTGGTAGAATGGCACGAATTAATTCGCGTGCCAGGCCAGCTTCATTCAGTTCTTGGTACATGTCAAAACTTTTTTCGGATATTTCCTTAAAATACTGAAGCACCTTATCTGTGAGCTTTTTCGGCACCTTTCCAGCTCGCCCCTGCTTATTAAGGGCGCTTTGATATTGAATTTGTGCTGGATCAGGATAATAGAATTCATCTCTCGCCTCTGAATATCGTAGTGAATATTCATTAATGTTTGCTGTTCGATGGCGCACCCATTGACGAGCTACAAAAATAGGCATCTTACAGTGGAATTTAAATTCCACCATTTCAAAGGGTGTCGTATGTCGGTGGCGCATGAGGTATCGGATCAGCCCCCTATCCTGGGAAACTTTACTTGTTCCCTTCCCGTAGCTGACGCGGGCGGCTTGAACAATCGCATCATCACCACCCATGGAATCAACTAGCCGAACAAACCCTTTATCTAAACACCTAATTGCATCTTTTGGTATTTGAGTCATCTTATGTCTTTGCAGTAAGTACGTTAAATGTTTTATCTACAGCTTGGTTATCTCCAGCAATCAAACCAGGCTCTATCAAGGTCTTTTCCTGATTAAAAATAATATCATTGCCGTTTAGGTCAATCACTTTTCCGCCTGCTTCATGAATAATGCAAGTCCCGGCACAAATATCCCATTCATTTTTTGGACGCAAAGTTGCGAATATGTCCGCATGCCCAGCTGCGGTTAGACCCAGTTTGTATGCGACAGAACCGACAGCTTTTAGTTTACCAAATATACTTGCATACGGTTCCCATAGGCCCCGGCGGCTTTCCGATCGACTATTCAAAATCACCATATCTCCTAAATTGTCTTTTGTCACGCACTGTATGGTTTTACCATTTAATTGAGCCCCTTCACCTTGACTTGCAGTAAAAATTTCACCTGTTACTGGGTTGAATAGAACACCTACAATTGATACGCCATTTTCGACCAAAGCCACGCTCACAACAAAGTTAGGCACCCCCTCAATGAATTCTTTGGTTCCGTCCAATGGGTCCACAACCCAAACTCGTTCTTTACATAGTCGTTCCGCGGAGTCCACCGATTCTTCTGATAACCAACCATATTCCGGTCTAGCTTCCATCAGGATCTCTTTCAGTCGTAAATCCGCTTCATGGTCAGCTGTGGTAACGGGATTATGGTACCCTTTATCTTTAATCTCATAATCCGCTTTATAATAATTAAGGATAACACTGCCAGCCTCTAGAGCTGCTTCTTTTGCTATATTTAATTCAGAACGCATGACAAAAGTTAGGTTGAATACTATATTTTTATGATTGTTTGATTGCTCTACGCAAATAAAAAATGAAATTCGCCATTTGATAATATACATTATAGGCAATATCAAAAGATTTATCCGATTGAAGTTCTTTATCATGGACATTCTTGCTTACGATAAAATCCTTATATCTCAGCCATTGAATCTGGAGGTGATCTTTCGGATAACCTTTTGGCGCAACTTTCAGTTTATCCCCTTTTAACCTGCCGAACATTTTTACAAACCCGGAATCATTTACAATACCATTAAATTGGTTTGGCCAGCCAATAATATATTCACGAATGGCCAATAATGTCTCTTTATCTGGATGCCAAACACCACCGGCGATATAACAATCTCCTGGTCCTACATGGATATAATATCCAGCACCCATCCGTTTTTTCCCTCCAGGGTTCATCCCAGCGCTAAACCAGGTCTTATATGGTGTTTTATCTTTCGAAAAACGGATATCGCGATAAATACGAAACAAGCAGTCTTTTGGTTCAGTACCAATCATATCCGGATCGAATTCTGAGATTCGAAACAGTATCATGGCCACAAAATCGATAAAATTCTGTTGGGAATCCTTAAACCGGTCTTTATTGGCATGATACCATTCCCGGCGATTATTTTTTTTTAGGTCCGCCAAAAAATTAAAGGTGGATTGGTCAATCATTGTTTTTCAAAAATAATGAGTTTTTCACGATTTTTTCTAGGTTGAATGGATGTTTCTGGAAATTCTTCGTTTTCAATAATCCAATCATTTTTGAAAATGGATTTTACTTCATCAATAGTTGTTCCCCATGGCGGTCCCCCATCTGATATTGTCTTATCTAGAGGGAACCATAGGCCAATCAATTTTCCGCCCGGTTTTAAAATTTTGTATACCAACCTTTCGTATTCCTGTCGGCGCTCAGGATTGACGGCACAAAAACAAGTTTGCTCAATAACATAGTCAAAAACACCGTCATATTCTGATGTAAGACAAAAAATATCAGACTGGCGTATCTGGACATTCACATTTTCTTCTTTAGATATTGTTTCCAACGCTGTTGTTGCTGAAGGCGCAAAATCGACTGCTGTTACCTCGAATCCCTTTTGGGCAAACATAACTGCATCATAACCACGGCCACAGCCTACAATACATACCTTGCCTTGGTTTAACTCATCAGCAATACTATCAAAAACTGGTGTAATTCCACCGAGATCCCAGCCCGCATCATCTTCCAGATAAATGTCTTCCCAAAATTGGGCCGTGTCTTCTTTATAAACCAATATCGCTCACAGAAAAATAGCGTGATTCTGGGTGGGAAAAATACCACCCACATACAGAAGCAGCCGGATACATGGCCCGAGTTTCTGTTAAAGTAATGCCCGTATTCTTTGCCACTTCCAGCAATGACCAAATCTTATCTTTTTCTTTATGGCTAGGGCAAGATGGGTAACCCGGCGCTGGACGTATACCCTTATATTTTTCTCTGATTAATTCTACATTGCTCATTTGTTCATCAGACGCATATCCCCAGAATTCTTTCCGGACCCGTTCGTGCATCCTTTCCGCTAAGGCCTCCACTAAACGATCCGCCAATACTTTGGCCATGATGGCGTTATAATCATCGTTTTGATCTTCAAATTCTTTTACAATTGCTTCCAGTCCATGACCGGTAGTTACGGCAAACATTCCTAGAAAATCATTTTTTGGTGCAATAAAGTCTGCCAGACTGTAATTGGGCTGATTTCTACCTTTATCTACCCGCTGGCGCGAAAAATTGAATTCAACGCCTTCTGAAAAAACCGTTTCATTTTCCGCATGTGCAGGGTAAATACCAATGACAGCCTTGGCAGTCAATAATTTTTCTCTTACGATCCGCTGCAATAAACCCTGACCATCATCTATAAGTTTTTGGGCTTCCTCTCCGTACTTTTTGTTGGATAATATTTTGGGATAGACCCCTTTTAACTCCCAGGCATGAAAAAAGGGTGACCAGTCAATATAATCTACCAGTTCATCCAAAAGATAATCCTCAAATACTTTTATGCCCTGCAACTTGGGTTTTAGAGTCTGGGAACTATCCCAATCAACTACAAACTTCCGTTTTCTTGCATCATCAAGGGATAACGTTTTAGTAGCAGTCTTTTGGGCTCTAGTAACACGTATCTTTTCGAAATCTTTCCGAATACCATCCACAAAATCTGCTTTTTCATCTTCATTGAAGAGCTTGCTTACCACGCCCACAGCCCGGGATGCATCGATCACATGAACCGTAGGCCCAGTATAATTTTCTTCGATTTTTACAGCAGTATGCTTGCGACTGGTGGTGGCACCACCAATGAGCAGAGGAATATCAAATTTTAGGCGTTCCATTTCACTGGCAACGTGAACCATTTCATCCAAACTAGGTGTAATCAGCCCTGAAAGACCGATAATATCAGCACCTATGTCCTGGGCGGTAGATAATATTTTTTCAGATGGAACCATTACCCCCAAATCAATCACATCATAGCCATTACAACCTAGTACTACACCCACAATATTTTTCCCTATGTCATGGACGTCCCCCTTTACGGTTGCCATGACAATTTTACCGTTGGATTTATCGGTAAGACCCAATTCATCTTTTTCTTTATCAATAAATGGAATAAGATGGGCAACTGCTTTTTTCATCACCCGTGCGGATTTTACCACCTGAGGCAAAAACATTTTTCCCGTGCCAAATAAATCTCCCACCACGTTCATCCCATCCATCAGGGGCCCTTCAATTACCTCAATTGGACGACTATATTGTTTTCGAGCTTCTTCCGTGTCCTCAATAACAAAATCGGTGATACCTTTCACCAGAGCATGACTTAATCGTTCTTCTACAGCATTTTGTCGCCAAGTTAAATCTTTTTCTTGTGTTTTTTTAACACCCCTGAATCCTTCTGCAATTTCGACCAGTCTTTCTGTGGCATCATTCCTACGATTAAAGATAACATCTTCTACTCGTTCTTTTAACTCAGGTTCAATTTCATCGTAAATAGTAAGTTGTCCGGCGTTAACAATTCCCATATCCATCCCTGCCTGAATTGCATGATATAAAAATGCAGAATGCATAGCTTCACGGACACCGCTATTTCCCCGAAAGGAAAAAGAAAGATTACTTACACCACCACTGATATGAACTCCTGGTAATGTTTCTTTGATCGTTTTGGCTGCATCAATAAATGCTTTACCGTATTCGTTGTGTTCTTCGATGCCAGTGGCTACGGCAAAAATATTCGGATCAAAAATGATATCTTCCGGTGAAAATTCAACCTTTTTTGTTAAAATATGATAAGCCCTTGTACAAATATCAACTTTCCGATCATAAGTATCTGCTTGACCTTTTTTATCAAATGCCATTACGATCACGGCAGCACCATAATTCTTGATGATTTTGGCTTGGCGAATAAATTCATCCTCACCCTCTTTCATAGAAATAGAATTGACAATGCCTTTTCCCTGCAGGTTCTTCAGCCCTGTTTCCAGCACAGTCCACTTGGAGGAGTCCACCATGACAGGTACTTTGGCAATATCCGGCTCGGAAGCAATTAGTCGCAGAAAAGTTTCCATGGCTTGTTCCGAATCCAAAAGTCCTTCATCCATGTTTACATCAATTACTTGAGCACCATTCTCGATCTGTTGCCGGGCTACCGACAAAGCTTCTTCGTAATTATCTTCCTTGATCAGACTTTGGAAACGGGCCGAACCCGTCACATTGGTTCGCTCTCCCACATTCACGAAATTACTATCTGGTCGGATGGTAACTGGCTCGAGTCCACTTAATTTAGTTAATGGCTCAATAATCGGAATTTTTCTTGGATTTATCCCATCCACTGCTTCTGCAATAGCCTTGATATGGTTTGGTGTTGTACCACAGCAACCACCAACAAGGTTTACTAGTCCACTTTCTGCAAATTCTCGAATAATATTGGCCATTTTTTCCGGCGTTTCATCATATTCACCAAATTCATTGGGAAGCCCCGCATTGGGATAGACAAATGCATAGGTATCTGCTACAGATGATAATTCATCCAGCCAAGGACGGATTTGTTCTGCACCTAGTGCACAGTTAAGCCCTATAGCCGTGAGATTAGCGTGACAAACCGAATACCAGAATGCCTCCACTGTTTGTCCCGAGAGAGTACGTCCGCTGGCATCGGTAATGGTTCCGGAAACAAGCACAGGAATATCTGCTCCCTTATTTTCCAACAGTTCCTGCACCGCAAACAAGGCAGCTTTACAATTCAGTGTATCAAATACCGTTTCAATCAAAAAAAGGTCAACACCACCATCAAAAAGGCCTTTTGCCTGATCAAAATAAGCATCTCGTAATTCATCAAAGGAAATATTTCGAAATCCCGGATTATTGACATCGGGACCAAGAGAAGCAGTGCGGTTAGTTGGACCTAGTGCCCCGGCTACAAAGCGCGTTTTGTCAGTGAATTTTGTTGCAATAGTTTTGGCGATTTTTGCTGCTTCCAGATTTATCTCATAGGCTAGGCCTTCTGTGGCATAATCTAACTGGGAAATAGCGTTGGCGTTAAAAGTATTGGTTTCGATAATGTCAGCACCTGCATCAAAATAAGCTTGGTGAATTTCAGCCACCACATCTGGTTGGGTAAGGCACAAAATATCATTATTACCTTTCAAATCCTTTGAATGCGATACAAAGCGCTCACCACGGAAATCCATTTCAGACAAATTGTATGACTGCACCATGGTTCCCATGGCACCGTCCAGCACCAGGATCCGTTTTTTAAATATTTCTGTAATACTTTTCATAATAAAAAACCCCGATGCTATCTCGGGGCTGAAAACCTTTTTAGCACCATTCTTTTATGTCGCGGCAATAGGGCGCAAATCACGACAAGACAAGCCCAAATTAATAGTAAAATCGAATTGAAGCCAAACTTATTATCAATCTGTTATATTGCTTGGTCAGTTGGACTGCACTATGTATTTTACTTATTGGATGTAGATGAATTGAAGGTACGTATCCAAAAAGTTTTTTCGGTCTGATTTTAGACCTATCAAAAATAGTTGCAAAAAATTTTCCACCTTCAGAAGATTAAATTGATTCGTTCTGTGGAATTCTATCTCGGCTGAAGGGCCGAATGCTTCTTTCCTTTCATCTCCAATCCAAAATAACAATAACCCTTGGTTGGTAAATCTTTGGAGTATAGGATATGAAGAATGAGATTTTTATCAGCGAAAGTATGGGGGAATCTCGAATTGCCATTGTTGAAGATGGGACACTTGTTGAAGTGTATGTCGAGAAGCAGGAAAGCCAACGTATGGTGGGAAACATTTATAAAGGACAGGTTGAGAACGTCCTACCCGGCATGCAGGCTGCCTTTGTTGATATCGGTTATGATATCAATGCATTCCTCCCTTTCTCTGAAATAGAAAATTCTGCCTACCTGGCAGATATAGATGACGAAGACCGTCGTTCATCCAAACGTAAAAATGGTGACCGAAAAAATCGGCGGAAGATTCGGGATGACATAAATGTTGAATTAAAATCTGGACAGGATTTATTTGTTCAGGTAATTAAGGAAGCATTTGCTGGAAAAGGCCCCCGCGTCACGACAGAAATTGCGCTACCTGGACGATTACTGGTTCTAGTCCCCAATGTCAATTATATTGGCATATCTAAAAAAATATGGGATAAATACGAACGGCGCCGGTTAAAGAAAATTGTTTCCTCAATGAAAAAGAAGGGCGTGGGTGTCATTGTTCGTACCGTTGCTGAAGGAAAAAGCGAAGACCTTATTCAAAATGATTATTCTAACTTGATTGAAAATTGGAAAAAAGTGCAAAATAAAAGTAACCGGACAAAAGGGACAGCTTTAGTTTATGAAGATTTAGAAACTGCCTCTAGTGTAATCCGAGATTTATTTACCCCCGATATCAGTAAAATCGTAATCGATTCCAAAAAGCTTTATCGCAAGCTTCAAGGATATTTAGAGGATGTTTCGCCCAATATGGCTAGCCATCTGGAACATTATCGACTGAAACAACCCCTTTTTGAAAGCATGGGGCTCGAGAAAGAATTGGATAAGCTTCTCAGGCCAAAAGTTTGGCTAAAAAGCGGTGCTTATCTTATTATTGAAAAGACAGAAGCAATGGTAGTTGTAGATGTAAATAGTGGCCGTTTTATTGGCAAAAAAAACCATGAAGAAAACTCACGAAAAATCAATTTGGAAGCGTGTAAAGAGGTGGCACGTCAACTTCGTTTAAGAGATCTATCTGGCCTCGTTGTCATAGATTTCATTGATATGCGCGAAGAAGCCAATCGTCGAAAAATTTATTATGAACTTCGTAAGGAATTAAAAAAAGATCGGGCTAAAGTGGCCGTTTCTCCTATTTCTGAATTCGGTCTCTTAGAAATGACACGCCAAAGAATTCGTTTAAGCCTATTAGATTCCATGAGTGAAGAGTGTCCGACTTGCTATGGCGCAGGGCGCATTATGTCCCGAGAAACACTTCTTACGAGGATTGACCATTGGCTGCGCAGATATAGATCCAAACACCGCAGTTTAAAGCTCAAATTGGAACTTCATCCTGAGATTGCCCATTTTCTGAAAGATAATAAAAAAGCCTTGCGGGGACTAATGTGGCAAAACTTTACATATATCACTATTGAGGCAAATCAGGAAATTGCCCGTGATGAATTTCGTTTTTTATCCACAAAAAATGGCCAGAAAGAAATTGAACACGTTGGTGTTGAACACAAGGATGAGTCAGCTTAAATTCACCGGCTTTTTTTAGGATAATCATGTTTGCAATCGTTAATATAGCAGGAAAACAATACCGTGTCGCAGAAGGTGACCAAATTAAGGTAGCTAGCCTGAGCACAGAAGCCGGAGAAAAGATCAAATTTGATCAAGTACTTCTTATGAATGATGGTAAGGAAGTTCGGATAGGTGAACCAATAGTTAAAGATGTATCTGTATCTGGAACCGTCCTGGATAACGGACGAGAGCGAAAAGTGATTGTATTCAAGAAAAAACGGCGGAAAGGTTATCGACGGAAAAATGGGCACCGTCAAAGTTTTTCATTGATTAAGATCGATAAAATCGAAACCTCAGCACCAAAGAAAAAAGCTGCGCCCAAGAAAAAAGTCGTCAAACCCAAAAAGAAAAAAGATTAATTATGGCACATAAAAAAGGTGTGGGCAGTTCCAAGAATGGTCGTGATTCTAATGCCAAACGGTTAGGAGTGAAAGTAGCCGATGGACAAAGCATTCTTGCTGGCGGAATCATTCTGAAACAGCGCGGTACAAAAATTCATCCTGGGATCAATGTTCGCCGAGCTGGTGATGATAGTTTATTTGCGACTGCTGACGGCGTCGTCAAATTTAAGCGTCAAGGCCGTAGCCGCAAGATTGTCAGCGTATTTAATAACGGATAAAACAAACTTCAATTCATTCAAAAGAGAACCCCAATCTACATTGTAGGGCGGGGTTTTTCATTTATAGACCTTTTGAATAGATGTAATTTCATTATGGATTATTTAATTAATAAACAGAAAAAGGATTCAATATGTCTCGGCCCAAAATTGCATTAATTGGTGGCGGACAGATCGGTGGAAACCTGGCTCTACTAGCTGCTCAGAAAGAACTGGGTGATATCGTTATTTTTGATATTCCCAAAGCTGAAGGTATGGTCCAAGGAAAAGCATTGGATCTCATGCAGCTTCGCCCACATGATGGCTATGACGCTGATATTTCAGGGACCTCTGACTGGAATAACTTGAAAGACACTAACATATTCATTATTACCGCTGGGGTTCCCCGAAAACCAGGTATGAACCGGGAAGATCTCCTGGAAATCAACTTGGAAATCATGAAAGATGTGGCTAATAATATCAAAATACAGGCTCCAGATGCTTTTGTCATTGTGATATCCAATCCATTGGATGCCATGGTATACGCTTTTCATAAAGTATCCGGATTTTCCAAGAATAAAGTTGTAGGTATGGCAGGCGCATTAGATAGTGCGCGATTTCGAACCTTTATTTCTATGGAGATTGGCTGTTCGGTTCAAGATGTGACTTGCCTGGTCCTTGGGGGACACGGTGATACAATGGTGCCTGTGACTAGGTTGGCTACGGTTGGTGGTGTTCCTGTGGAAACATTGATCCCTGCCGATCGGTTGGCAGAAATCGTGGACCGAACCCGTTTTGCTGGTGGAGAAATTGTTAAATTACTTGGAAACGGATCTGCCTTTTATGCCCCAGCTCAATCGGCCATTGAAATGGCTGAATCTTATTTACTTGATAAAAAACGAGTCATCCCCTGCGCGTCTTTGTGTGAAGGAGAATTTGGAATTGATGGATATTTTATTGGAGTTCCATCTGTAATTGGTGCTGGCGGTGTAGAGAGAATATTAGAATTTGAACTCCAAGAAAAAGAAAAAACTGCCTTAAATGATACCTTAGAAGCAGTCAAAAAAACAGTGGCTGAAACAAAACTATAATACTGATTTATTAATTTTCGAAATTTGACAAAGCATTCTACAAGGATGACCCCAAATAAATGCCATCACTTCTTATTTCCACAGCATAAGATTTTATTTTTATATCTGGGTTTGCCACCGCACAAGCTTTATTGACATCAAATTTCCAAAGGTGGAATTTGCATTGAATCACATCTTCTTTAATATTTCCATCTGCCAAGGACGCACCTCGGTGTGGGCAACGATTATCCCAGGCATGAATCTTTCCTTTGATATTGAATAGCGCTACGGGCGTTTCCCCCACCATAACAAGTTTACTCCCACATTGAGGAATCTCAGATAGTTTGGCAACTTTTATCATTCAACCATAGATAAAACTTCCGCCACCAGCTTTTCAATCCCTTCTGCCGCTTCTTTGATGGACTTGGCTTCCATATAGGCCGGTGTGGTTACAAGTTTATTATCTTTATCCACTACCATATCCGAAACAGGGCACGCTATATGCGTGCTACCCATTTTTTCAATATCTCCAGCCGTAACTTCATCAGAACCGATAGTCATTTCAGCGGACTCATTCTGCTCGCCCAAAATTTTAGCCATCATTGCCGGAGCAATGCAGATTGCACCAATCGGTTTACCGGCAAGGTGCACCTCACTGACTAAACGATAAACATCAGGATTGACAGAACATTCCGCACCTGCCATGGCATAGTCGCATAGATTTTTGGCCACTCCAAAACCACCTGGCATAATTAAGGCATCTATATCGTTTCCGGTGACCTCAGCCATATCTTTTATTTCTCCTCTGGCAATCCGAGCGGATTCTACAAGCACGTTCCGAAATTCATCCATTTCCTGCCCCGTATAATGGTTGACTACATGCATTTGATCAATATTAGGCGCCATTAGAACCATTTCCACTTCCGCCCGATCCAGCGCCAGCATTGTAATCACAGATTCATGGATTTCCGCCCCATCATTGACCCCACAACCCGATAATAAAACTCCAACTTTTTTCATATTAAATACCTCTTTTGCAATACAAAGGCCCAAAAGTAAGAAAGAATGGAAATTGATTATTATTTATCCTGTAGTACATAATCAATTTTGTCTCTTAGTACCTTTATTCCTGTTCATTAAAATATTCCTGCTTAAACCAGAAAATTTGGTGCGTTTTACTGCTGAACCTTTGAACAATTTACGAAATTGATCTTCATCCAGGGCAACCCAATCTTCATTTGACCAATTTAAAATTTCCTGTCGAGGTTGAAAAGCGGATTCATTACTTATCTGTCCAAATTTTTCATTCCAGGGGCAGACTTGCTGGCAAATATCACAACCATATATCCAATTATCCAACTCTGCCTCTCCCTCATTAAAATTACCCCGATGTTCAATCGTACGGTAAGAAATACACTTGCCCGAATCAACCTGATATGAATCCAGTGCTTGTGTAGGGCATGCATCAATGCAGTCGGTGCAAGTACCACAAAGATCTTCGTAAAATGGTGTATCATATTCCATTTCGGTATTTACAATTAATTCTCCCAGGAAAAGCCAGCTGCCGTAATCGCGAGTAATCAGATTGGTATGCTTTCCCTGCCACCCCAATCCTGCTTTTTGAGCCCAGATTTTATCCATTACCGGGGAGGTATCTACACATGCAATACCATTTATATCTGCACTCTTTGCTTTCAACCATTTTAATAACTCAAACAGCTTTTTTTTCAGCACTTGATGATAATCCTCACCCCAGGCATAATTACTAAATTTATAATCAGATTGAATGCTACCTTGGTTTTTGCCTACATAATAATTCATCCCCACAGAAATCACTGACATTGCGTCAGGGAAGTACCTGTGAATATCTCCCCGCATTTCGTTGTTTTTGGCCATCCATTCCATTGTAGCATGATTGCCGGCCATTAACCATTGATCCAAATTGTTTTTTGCGTCAGGAGTCGCCTCAGCATTGGTAATACCGACTTTTTCAAAGCCTAGTTCTTTTGCCTTGGCTTTGACTTTTTTGGAAAGGTCCTCAATCATAGTGGAGAAAAATTATGAACGTTTGAGAATTCGTTCGGCCAACAAAATACCGATCACCGTTTTTACATCGGTAATTTTACCAGATAAGACCCAATCCAAAGCAGTATTAAGTGGCGTGGGAAGCAGTTCAAGAAATTCATCCTGATCAAGTCGATTTTCTGTCTTCTCCAAGTCTTCAGCCAGGTACATCCACATCTTTTCATTACAAAAACCAATGGCAGGATGAATGTTGGTTAAAAAAGTGAGTTTATTCGCCTTGAATCCCGTTTCTTCTTCAAGCTCACGGTAGGCACAATCCACCGGATCTTCTCCATCATCTAATTTCCCAGCTGGAATTTCAATGAATTCCTCTCTCGGGCCATAACGGAATTGTCTAATTAAACATAGATCCCCATCAGCTAAAATGGGAATAAGGCAAACAGCACCTGGATGGTCAATCCATTCGCGAGTGCTGGTTTCACCATTGGGTAACTTAACTTGGTCAATATACAGGTTGATCAATCGACCAGAAAAGATTTTCTCCGAAGAAATTTGAATCTCTTTTAAATCAGACATGGATAAATATTTATTATTGGTATTTTTGTAGTAGGGCTCTGGCTTTTTTTATCTGCTCCCAATCGCTTACAGATTCAACGAAAGAAGGAGTCATGTTGATTACTTCTTGCAAAATCGCAATAGCTTTATTTTTTTGTTTTTCTTTATAAAGTGCCTGGGCTAAATACACTTTTTGAATAGGGGTCTCTTCGCCAGTTATAAATGCTTTTTGCAACCATTTTACCGCTTCTTCATTATCAGGCCATGATAAAATAAATGGTATATAGGGTGACTTATAATGGACGGCGCCCAACATCAGATATCCGCCACCATCTTCGTATTTTGGATCTAATGCAATAATCTTCATGGCATGGTCTTTCATTTGATCAGCTACGCCTTCTCGAGCAGCAGTCAAGATACCATAGACCTCCGCCCAACTGCCTAAATTTGTTAAATACCAATAATGGAAACCGGGTTTTTGTGGATATCGATCTATATAGGTTAATGCTAGATTTTTTGCTTTATCAAAAACGGCTTTTTGTTCATCTTTTGTACTACTGACATATTTCCCTTTAAAGTAATAGGATTTTAATAGTCCAATAGCAGCATCTATTTCCGCATCTGGTTCATCTAAAGCTAATTGATAGTATTTAATCGCTTCATTAATTGCTGCCGGCTGTGCCCGATCTTCAATGCTCCCTTCAGCCTTACGGTTATAAGCGATTAATCCTTTTTCTAAATTGGTTTGCGCATATAGGCCACCAATCCACAGAATTGGGATTAACCAATTTAGAATCATTAAAAATATTCAATATATGTAATTTTTAATTCACGCTGGAAATAATCCACTTTCTCATCATCAAATAGCAGATTATTAAAATCCATCTCAATATGTAGGTGCTCTACAAATGTCCACCGGATAGCTGCATTCAAGTAACCTCCGCGACTGATAGACATGGTCTTGGCCGTCATATCATTTTCATTAAGGGCTGCATTATATTCCATTAGCACGGACAATTCTGGATTGAATTCTATATCCATTCCAAAAAAATAATTTATATCCTTATCACCATCATTCACTTCTGCAAAATTATAGTTCGTTCCAGCGTGAATGCCCAGATTACCTAATGGTGTTACCCAATTTTTGCTGGCGGCCATAAAAAATCCCATAGCCTTTACATCATACCGCATCAAGGAATCGGCAGAATTAAAACTTCCCATCCCTTGTGTATCCAATCCCATTGAGACCCCAGGCACAGATTCAGTCTCATCAATCAGACGATATTTTAAATGTGCTTCAGGTCGAGGATACCATATTAGGCTGTCATCTCCAATTAAATTGGCTGAACCAAATGAAAGACCAAACTGAAATCGGTCAGTAAGGCCAGCGCGTAACGACGTGGTCAATCCTCCATCCTTTTGAATCCGCATTTGCATCGCATAACTGCCACGTACAAGTGTACCAGCAGAAGGTATTGTTACTAACGTAGTTGGGGGCGGGTAGGATTGTGCCCACCCAAATGCAAGAAATAAAAAGGCGGTGAAGGTATAATGTCTCAAAAACTTCATTCAATCCTCTAGTATGTGGTTATAGAGTAGACAATTTACCCACTGTGTTTATCGCAATGCAAGTTCAGGGGTAAATGCGTTCTCCGTACCTAGAAGTGATTGATTCCACTCGAAACTTGGGCATAGTTAATTCATCTTTTTCGCCTTCAATGATAAATTTAACACGTTGCATACCCAATTCTACTAAATGGATCATTAAACTGTCGCCATTGGTTAAAATCATTAAATCATAGTCAGTTTTGGGTATAAATATATCAAAAGGTACATTTAATTTTTTCTCCCGAATATCTTCTAATAAAATTGATATCTCATCGAGTCGATTGCCATACCTTGGTGGTGGTGTTTTATACAATTCGCTCGCAGAAGGTTGCGTTAAAGCTATATGGCTTAATTCTTGTCCATTGCGATCATACTCCCAAATTTCTTTGCGGTTCGCAAGCATATCTACTTCATAGGCAAACCTGCGGATAACTAGCTCATCCGGTAATGATGTCCAAACCTCACCGCTGAGTAACCCTAAATGATCGTATATAAAATTAATTTCTCCGTATTGTTCACCCTGAACATTGATGAACTGTATCGATTGTATTTGATCTGCCTTATTAAGAATGAATTTTGATTCTTGCCCTTCATAGTAGTTGTAGCTCTGTTGGATTGATACCTTGCGGAATTCTTCTGACCAGGGTTCATCCATGCCGAATTGGATCAAACTGTCCGGCTTTTGATCAGAGTTTAAAAAATATCGCCGGACCAATTTATTATCGTTGTCATATTCTAATAATTCTTGCTTAATAGATTCTCCTTCTACATTGATCCACTCTTTTAAAACAGGGACTTTACGATCATTATAAAAAACCTGAATATGAGGTTGCCCAAAACGGTTGGTAGCCAAAAGACGAATATCAGCCATATAATCGTGATCGTTGCCGTAAAAACGCATAAAACTTACTTTTAGATTCTGCGCATAATTGAAAGCAACCGTTAGGATTAATATAGAAACAAATCTCAATCTACATTCCTTTATGAACAGACATTTCACCTAAATAGTTTTTGGACCAGGATATAAAATCACCGGCAGAGATGGTGGATCGTATTTTTTCCATCAGTGTCATATAATAAGTCAAATTATGGATGGTAGCCAAGCGCATACCCAATATTTCTTTTATATTGAATAAATGACGCAGATAGGCGCAACTAAAATTTTGACATGTATAACAATTACATTCGGGATCCAATGTTCCAAAGTCATCTTTATATCGATTATTCTCAATATTTATAATTCCTTTACTGGTAAACATTTGCCCATTTCGAGCATTTCTCGTTGGGAGTACACAATCAAACATATCCATACCACTGCTTACTGATTTGACTAAATCGGTTGGACGCCCAACTCCCATAAGGTATCGCGGTTGATCCTGAGGCAGTAATTCATTCATTTGATCCACCGTTTCAAACATAGATTCTTTTTCTTCTCCCACAGCTAAGCCGCCAATAGCCATACCACAATCGGCGTAAGGAATTAATGCTTCCGCACTTCTTTCCCGCATTTGTTTGTAAATACTGCCCTGAACGATTGGAAATAGTGTTTGCTCCCAATCATACAAAGGGGCCTGATTATTCAAATAATTATGGCATTGTTGTATCCATAGAGTTGTTCGTTCAACTGCCTTCTCAACACTTGCTCGATCGGATTCTGCCGCAGGGCATTCATCAAAAGCCATAATAATATCAGCTCCTAAGTTGCGCTGAATACCCATGGATAATTCAGGTGTAAAAAAGTGCCGACTGCCATCAAGATGGGATTGAAAGACTACCCCTTCATCAGAGATTTTATTTAATTGCGCCAGGGAAAAAACTTGGAATCCACCGCTATCAGTTAAAATAGATTTTTCCCAATTCATGAATGCATGAAGACTACCAGCCTTATTAATCAATTCATGGCCAGGTCGAAGATATAAGTGATAGGTGTTCCCAAGAATAATCTGTGTATGCAAATGTAAAAGAACTTCAGGATCAATTGTTTTAACTGCTCCTTGGGTTCCGATTGGCATAAAAACAGGTGTTTGAATTTCACTATGATGAGTTTTAATTACCCCGCAACGGGCTGAAGTGCCCTTTTCCCAATGGGATATTATAAATTGCATTAAAATAAAATCTGAAAAGCTTCAACTACACTGGAAATACCGGATACCTTTATTCCTTTTAGATGTTTACTTATGCGTTTCACATTGGCCGCCGGTGCGATCACTGTTTTAAAGCCCAAAGATTTCGCTTCATTGATGCGTATTTCTAGCCGGCTAACAGACCGTACTTCTCCACCAAGGCCAACTTCACCAATTAAAACAACTGAATTAGAAAGCATTTGATCACGGGCTGCGGAAGCAACAGCTGTAATCACTGCCAGATCAGCAGCAGGATCATCCACTTTAAGTCCACCAACTAAATTTACAAAAACATCATTCGTACCCATGTGAGTTCCTAATCGTTTTTCAAGAACTGCTATCAGCATGGCAAGACGCTTGAAATCAAAACCGTTCACATTCCGTTGTGGCGTACCAAAATTGGCATTGGAAACCAATGCCTGCACTTCAACTAAAATTGGTCGGCTACCCTCCAAAGAGGGGAAAATAGCGGAACCAGTAATATCATTCTGACGTTCTGCTAAAAAAAGTTCAGACGGGTTGTCCACTTGCACTAAACCATTATTTCCCATTTGAAAAATGCCCACTTCATTGGTAGTGCCAAAACGGTTTTTAACAGAACGAAGAATTCGGTGATCATGACGATCATCTCCCTCCAGATATAAAACTGTATCCACCATATGCTCCAACATTTTAGGCCCGGCAATTATACCTTCTTTGGTCACATGTCCAATAATGATGATGGCAATATTAAGTTGTTTCGTCAATTGAAGAAGTTGTTGCCCGCATTCTCGTATCTGACTAGTGGAACCTGGCAAAGAATCTAATTCTGCACTGAAAATCGTTTGGATCGAATCCACCACAATCAATTCTGGCTTGATCAAAGAAATCTGGTCCAAGATCCCTTCAATTCTGTTTTCAGATGACAAATGTAATGTATCTGATTGCACTCCTAATCGTCGCGCCCGCAAACCAATCTGACTCTCACTCTCTTCTGCTGATACATATAAAGCAGGTTTTTTGAATGCGGGTAAAATCTGCAGGGCTAAAGTAGACTTCCCAATCCCAGGCTTACCTCCCAATAATACTAGCGATCCAGGTAGAATTCCTCCACCTAACACACGATCCATTTCTGAAATACCAGTAGGGATTCGTTCTACTTCGCCACCAATAAGTATATCTTCCAATTTTCGTGTTTCACGAGCCTGACCATTATCTGCTTTAGCACGATTTTTAGACACTTTATATTCACTGAGCGTACCCCATTCCTTGCAAGAAGGGCATTGGCCAAACCACTTGGGATGATCATTCCCGCAGGCCGAGCATAGATATACAGTTTTAGATTTTATTTTGGGCATATATGTGTGGGAAATTGAGTCAGGCTGAGTGCAGAATCAAGCTGAAAGGCAGTACACTTTACCAGTCATACCCTATGGAAAGATACCACTGGGGTTTGGAAAATCCACTATCGGTCCAGTCATAGGCCGCTTCAATACGGAAAAGCATAAGAATCGGTAATTTAATACCATAACCAATGGACTTGACCCAGGGAGAAAATTTATCTGGTAAATTATTACCGTATTTTGTTTGTAAATACGGAAAGTCTGTAAACTCCCGTGGATCATCCCAGGCTGCTCCAATATCCATAAAAATGTGACCACGGATATTTCCTAAAAGAATTTTCGGAAAGCCTAGCTGAAAATATTGGATAAAAGGGAATCGAAATTCAAAATTGGCCAAAAATACATTTGTCCCAAATCGCTCCGAGAAACGGGCTCCCCGCAAAGGATATGCAAATTCTGAAAAATAAATATCCTGAAGCAACGTATTATTTTGACTATCTAGGATAACATTGCGCCAGCGGGACTCTCCTGTTTCATCGTCTTTAACACCATCCGTCGTCCCTGTACCTAAAAGCCAATTCTGCATTCCTCCTAAAAAATATTTCTGCGGATTCTTACCGGTACTTGTACCAAAATATATTCGTCCGGCAAATGAATAATCTCTTGTCACCATATGATATTTGCGCATATCAATTTTGATCTTTTGGTAGGAAATCCCCTTGTTACCCATAGCAGGACTAAATTCAATAGTTGTATTTTGACGAAATCCATCTACCGGTCCGGTATAGCCAAAAACAGTGTTGTCGAATACATAACTCACAGTAGGATTTGCCGAGGTGAAACCATCATCTTGTACAATATTATTTTGATTTAGTAATGGATCAATTTCAAATAACTTATATTCCAAATTATGAATTATGACACCGGCATCGATTCGGTGAAAGCGATTAAAAGGTCGTGATACCATGGCGGCAAATCCAAAATGACGCATTCGGGCTGTTAATTCTGTGAGTGTATTAATTTCATTTATAGAGTATCCAGCAAAAAAGAAATCTGCTTGGTGGAATAAAGTGAAATAGTAATCCATCCGTTTTTTTAGGTAGCCGTAATTCAAATAATAATCACTATTAGATAATGAAATCTGGGATTGCATAGCCGCAGATATTTGGTGATCACCCATCATATCGCTCCAATACATCACAATTAATCCCTGATGGCCAAATACATTATTGTACCCATATTGCCCTTGCGCCACATCTAAACTGAAAAGGGTTTTGTAAGCCTGAGGAATATAGTCTCCATTATCCTTTTTATAGGCTGAATCCGGTTTGGACTCCAATAGTTTATTATCTAAAGATTGATCGTTGTTATAATGCTCAAATTCCCAGGCAAAAATATATGTCGAATAATCGGTTGTATTGGCGTCACTTCCTCTTCTTTTATGTTTTCTTAAGTCAACAAGTTCTTCTTTATCATTTTCTTCCTGGTTTAAAATAAAATTAGTAGGAGAAAGCTCAGTAGAGTCCAAACTGAGGGGGTTATTCATGCGATAAACATCCCAGCCCAGCCCGGAATAACCAGTAAATACCATTGTTGCATCATCTTGGGTTAAGCTTAACTGAAAAAGCCCAGTGAGTAAATTTGTGAGTGCTTGGGATTCATTTGTATTGAAATCATGGCGAAAAAGATTCCATGTACCCTGATAATCTGCAGTATAAAACAGTTTATTATCCGTATGGGCAAAAATCGGATAATTTTCATTATAATTGGTCTCGGTGATACGAGATACGTTCCCAGATAAAACATCAATGGTATAAATATCCTTTTGATCGTATTTATGATTAATCATGTCCTTGGCAGTAGTTTTACCGTTATTACTTAGTCCGCCACGGTCCGATACAAAAGCAATCATTTTACCATCTGGGCTCCAAGACGGTTCAGTATCAGAAAAAATGTCATCGGTTATATTTATTTGTTTTTCATTATCAAGATTATAGATATAAATGTCACTGGCGCCACCTTCATTCCCAACAAAAGCCAACTGTTTCCCATCTGGACTCCAAGATGCGGTAAAAACACCATCCAATTCAAAAATTATTTTCTTCTGTTTACCTTTATCTACATCAATCAAATAAAGGGCATCATGTGCACCGGATTTGGCTGCAAGTGCAATTTTTTTGCTATCTGGAGACCAACTAATTCCGGGCTGGAGAAATTTCAATTCTTCAAAATTGATTGATCGGCTTCCTTTGATTAACCGCTTGATTTTTTTCCCTGTCACAACATCCAAAATATAGATATCCATATATCCTGACCGATCAGATAATACTGCAATTTTACTGCCGTCCGGAGAAATGGTGGGTGAAACATTATAAAAGTTCTTAGATTTTTTGTGATCAGTCAGCCGTTTAGCAATATCTTTGACTTCATCTCTTCCAGCCACATCGGGGTAATATTCCTTTTTAATGTATTTATGCCATTGTTCAGTTAATTCTTCAAAGTCCATACCAAGCGCTTCTTTAAATCCTGCTTCTGCTGTCCCTCTCAGTTTCATCGCTTGAAATACTTCGCCAATTTTTTCACGACCGTATTTGGCGGCAATAAACCGCCAAACTGATTGACCCCCTTTATAGGCTAAAAAGTATTCTAGTTCACGTATGGTTGGGATACGCTCGTTGATGGCTAAATCACGGATTGTCATATCCGCTTGTGTATCCCAATTTGAAGAAAGGTATTCTGCTAACCCTTCATTTGCCCACAATGGAATTTGGAGCCTTATTTGACCCGAAATCACATTTTGCATTCTACCACCATATACTAAATCGTTTATCATCGCGTGGACCAATTCATGGTGAATAACATGGCGAAATGCAGCATAATCCCCTTCAAAAGGAATGACAATTCGATTCTTGAATAATTCCGTTACACCGCCAATCCCTTCCTGCATGTACTGTGCAATTACATTTGTCTGTTGAAATTCATTGTGAGAATGGTAAACAATAATGGGAACCCGTTTTTTCAAATTCCAGCGCAGGTGTTTTGCAATTTGTTCGTAGGCCTCGCCAGCAGCTGCCATTGTAAAATGCGCTAATTCAATTTCATTGCCGTAATAGTAAATATCAAATTGTGGTGATGAAATAAAATTCCAATCAAAATCCCTGTATTGTACTTTATTTTGACCAAAGATTTGTGCGCTGAGCATCGATGATGATGCAAAGATGATGAGGAAAATAATGCGTATCATACTATTATATATTTGAATTTAATTCGTTAGTTCCTGAATTTCGACGATATTTAACAAAAAATGTTAAAATATACTTTAATTAATTTTTCCAGTTTCAAGATTGACTGTCCCCTCGATAAAACAGTATTTTAACCTATATGGATTTGCCAGTCTATTTTATTTCCGACGTCCATTTAATGCTGGAAAGAACAGAATCTGAGGTAAAACGACAAGATATACTGTTCAAATTTTTACATCATGTAAAAAAATCTGGCGGCACGCTTGTAATAAATGGTGACCTTTTCGATTTCTATTTTGAATACAAAGATGTGATACCTAAAGTATTTTTTCCGTTTTACCACGAAATAGTAAAATTACGTGAGGAAGGAATAAAAGTACATTTCATCCTTGGGAATCACGATTATTGGGTCCGTGATTTCATTACCGAAACTCTGTTTGATCATACTTATTTTTCGGATACAACTTTCGATCTTAATGGCAAAAAGTTTTACGTGACTCATGGAGATGGTTATTTATCGTGGGATAAAGGTTATCGACTTTTGAAAAGATTGCTTCATTCCCGTTTATTTATTTGGACCTACCGGATGCTTCATCCGCGACTGGGATATAGGATTGGTGAGTGGGTTTCTAAAAAGGGGGAACATTATCATCATTCCAAAGAATATAACAAAAAGGTATTAGACGAGATATCGATTCATGCCCAAAAACGGTTGGAAAAAGGATTTGATTATTTTATTACCGGCCATTACCACCAGGCAAAGGAATTAACACTTAATGGTGGTAAATTATTGATTCTTGGAGACTGGCTAAGCTTTTTTACTTATGCAATATTTGATGGCCATGATCTGAAATTAAAATTTTGGGGAAATCATGAAACGCCATAATCTTATCATTATAATTCTTTCTTCATTCCTTTTTCTTGAGGGGTGCTCCATGTTAAAGAAATTCTGGCCTGGAAAGGATGAGAGTGATGATGTTTCTTTTGAGTTGCTTGAAAAACTTCGAACAGATTTCAGTGAAGGAAAACTCCAAGCCATTGAAGAAATGATTGCGATTTATAACGACACCAATCTACCATTTGATGTACGGATAGCTGCAGGAAAAGCACTAGCGGAAACCCAACATCCTACCGCTTTAAATGCGATTACTGAAACGGTGGGTGAAGCAGCCGCTTTAGATGTGACTTTTATGGTAGCCTCAATTGAGTTATTAGCCGAATTCAAAGATGACCCTCGAGCTGCAGACGCCATGGTAAATGCCATGAATAAAGTAGAAGAAAAGACTAATTCGTTGCAAATGGCACTGGTACAGAATTTAAATAAGGTCCGCACTAAAGATCAGGTTCTTGCATTGCTAGACCTATACGAAATTAGCCGAAACAATTATAATCGCACGGAAAGACTACTGACAGAAACACTGGGTGCATTGGGAACTGATGAAGTGGTTCCCATTCTTACACAAATTTCAAGGGATCCAAATGTTAATCTGGGCATTCGCAATCGCGCATTAGAGATTCTTGGGAAAAAAGACCCATCCCAGGTGGCTGGTGCCTTTGCAGAATTATTGGGGGACCCTCAGACTAATTTAGAAGTTCAGGATTTCGCCTTAAATACTATGAAAGGTGTAAAGGAAGAAAATCTAATCCTCGCACTACTGCAAACTTACCGTTCAGGTAAAGATCAATATTACAACTTACTGAATACGCTTCTGGAAGCACTGGGTGAATTCAAGGACCCCAGTATTCAAAAAGCAGTAAAAGAAATTGCCATGAATGATGCCTATCCTCAAGATATTCGTGTCAAGGCAATTGATAAACTCTCAGACTTAGGTGATGAGACTGTAATCCCATCCCTTATGCCAATTTTATCTGATCCTAATCAATTCAATTTGCATTCTGCCGTTATCCAAACTGTGAAAAATTTGGGGGTATATGAAACATACGAACAGGAAATCCACCGGAGGACGTTCGAAGCGCATCAAAAAGCAGTTATCTTGAATGAATAAGATTCCAGTACTTATTTTGTTTTTCAGCGCCCTTTTCTCTCAAGATGCGGCGGATACCACAGTTATTGCGGCGCCACTTAATACAACTACTGCAACAGATTCAAATTCAGTTCAAATAATTAAACAAGATGAAATAGTACAAATACCAGATACAACAGTTGACGAAAGCTTGGTCCCATTACCTGAAGTACGTGAAATGAGTGATAAAGCAGATAAACTCCCTCTCGATGAACCTTTTTTTGAATTGAAATTCAGTATTGACATACTTCATCAACAAATAGATTCTCTTAAACGAGTCATTTCCGTTTACCAAAAAGGTAGGGGGCCCATACCAACAATCGATGAGGAATTACTCAACTTAATTAAAATTCCACAATTGCGACATCGTATTGAACTACAAAATGGGACTATTGTAAACGGTGAAATTATTGAAGAAGATGATTTAGGAATTATCGTTCAAACATCTATTGGACAGTTGGCTATCGAACGCGATCGCATTGTAAATATTACAGATGATTTACCTCCAAATGCCAAGGTTGAGCTAACGGGTGAACCTTTTGTAAACGCCTTCCCAGATCGGGAAGAAATAACCGGAAAAATTAAAAATATTGGAGCAAAACGGGCTGACTTTGTACGGGTGATTGCTAACCTTTGGTCCTCCACAACAATGCTCATTCAAAAAGATTCTGTTTTTGTTACTGGGAAAAAACAAAAATATTTTAGCGGTATTCGAGCAAATACCGCTCTCGAACCCGGATCTGTAAGTGAATTTAAATTGGTAATTCCCCTGTCTGAAGGAGACAAAGTTTCCTATCGAACCTATGAAGTCAGATGGGAATCATATAAATAATATTTAAAACAAGTGCGTCTGATAGATATCGTGAAGGCGCAGTAAACCCGCACAGGACTTCCCTTCGCCGTTTACAACCGGTAATACAGATATTTGAGATTTCCGATCTTCCATTAAAGTTATAGCATCTTTTAGCAAAGCATCTTTAGAAATGTAAATTGGATTTGGAGTCATTACCTCAGCGACTTTTAATTGATCAATATTACCATTGTTAGCTAAACAGCGGCGCAGGTCACCTTCGGTGACAATACCTAAAAGCAGGCTATCACCATCCATTACCAACGCTCCCCCTTGCGGTTTCTCTGTCATTTCAATGACTACTTTTCTTACAGGGTCATCTATCATCACCGCTGCAACATTTTCAATTGGTTGCATAATATGGGCCACAGTTAACCGAAGGCGCCGCCCTAAATCACCAGCGGGATGAAGTTTGGCAAAATCTTCATGATTAAAACCGCGATTACCCATCAACACAGCAGCTAGGGCATCACCGATGGCCATTGTCAGTGTTGTACTAGAGGTAGGAACGATTCCCAATGGGTCCGCCTCTTTTTTTACAGAAGCATCCAGCACAACATCCATTTGATCAACTAAGGGAGATTTCATATTACCTATTATTCCAATTAAAGGTGATTCAAATTCTTTCAAAATGGGGATTAATCTCATTAATTCTTCTGTGGCACCGCTTTTTGATATAAGAATCGTTGGGTCTCCTGGAGCATAGATACCTAAGTCACCATGAACTGCTTCCGCAGCATGGAGAAACACAGCCTTTGTACCGATGCTACACAATGTGGCCGCAATTTTCTGTGCAACGAGTCCAGACTTACCCATACCACAAATCACTACTTTACCGGGGTGATCTTTTATGATCTCGAAAGCCTGAACAACGTTATCTTGAATTCGATCCGCAGCATTGATTAATTCCTGCCCTTCTTCGCGAAGAATTTGATTAGCGATTATTTTAAGCTCAGAGTTTGTCATAACTATTGAATTAAATTACGCCTTCCCGGCAATTTTTACCATGATGGCATTTTGTACATGCAACCGGTTTTCAGCTTGGTCAAATACGATGGAATTAGGCGACTCCATTACAGCATCAGTTACTTCCCGGCCTCTTTCAGCAGGAAGGCAGTGCATGAACAAAGAATTTTTACCGGTGGATTCCATCATCGCCGAGTTCACTTGAAATTCCGCAAAAAGTTTTTCGCGCATTTCTGTTTCTTCTTTCTCCCCCATTGACGCCCATACATCAGTATAGATCACATCGGCACCAGAAATATCTGATTTTGGATCATTGCTGATTTCCACCGTAGATATACCGGTATCTTCAGCCAACTTAATTGTTTTTTTATCCGGTTCAAATCCTTCCGGACAAACACATTTAAAGTACATTGGGATACGGGCTGCTAGATGCAACCAGGAATGAACAACATTATTCCCATCGCCCACATAAACAATTTTCATATTATTTAGATTTCCACGATGTTCATAAACAGTCAAAATATCAGCCATGACCTGGCAAGGATGGTTATAATCCGTTAGGCCGTTTACCACCGGAATTGAAGCATATTTAGCAAGTTCAAGAATATGCTCATGCTCAAAAAGTCTCGCCATAATCATATCATTATACCCGCTGAATACGCGGGCAATATCTTTTATTGTTTCCCGCTTTCCAATCTCAATATCGCTAGGAGAAAGGTAAAGTGCATGTCCACCAAGGCGGGAAAATCCTGTTTCAAATGATACTCGTGTACGAGCCGATGGTTTAGCAAAAATCATTGCCAATGACTGATCCTTGAATGGTTTATATTCTTCCCCGTTTTTCAGTTTGACCTTAATCACCTTTGCTAACTCAAGAGTCTCCCAAACTTCTTCAGTATTAAAATCGGTAATATGTAAAAAATCTTTTTTCAACTTTACTTTCTAATTACTTAATCCCCATTCTTTATAATATGTATTTACTCAAATCTTGATCTTCAACAATGTTTTTTAATTTATCATCAACCATTTTTTTGGTAATAGTAATTATTTTCCTTCTACCGCTGTATTCTTCAAACATAAATCCATCTAATAATGTTGTCATTACTGTGTGCAATCTTCTGGCGCCTATATTTTCCATTTTTTGATTTACCTCAGCGGCGATCTTTGCAATCGCCCTAATTGCATCCGTATTAAATTTTAAGGTAACATTTTCTGCACCCAGCAAAGCCATATATTGCTTGATCAAAGATGATTCAGGATGCTTCAGAATTTTAACAAAATCGTTTACAGTCAATTTATTCATTTCCACCCGGATTGGGAATCTACCTTGAAGTTCAGGAATCATATCTGATGGCGAGGAAACATGAAATGCCCCTGCTGAAATAAAAAGGATATGATCAGTTTTAATCATACCGTATTTCGTCGGCACCGTGCTACCTTCAACAATCGGCAATAAATCCCGCTGAACACCTTCTCTACTAACATCAGGTCCAGAGGCACCACTATTCTTATCCACGATTTTGTCAATTTCATCCAAAAAGACAATACCGTCATTTTCCACCTTTTGTTTTGTCATCCGCATAAGTTCCTCCTGATCCATAAGGCTATTTGCCTCCATTTCAATGAGGATATGCCGAGCTTCTGAGATCGGAATTTTGCGACGCTTTTTATGCCCGGGCATCACATTGGAAAGCATTTCTTTCAAATTCATTCCCATATCATCATTGCCACCGAGCGGCCCAAAAATCTGCATCATGGGTGTTGAATCTTCAATTACTTCAACTTCAATTTCACGATCTTCAAAATCGCCATTTAATAATTTTTGTCTGAGCCGATCCCTAGTCTTTGTGTGGCGTTCTTTCTCTGCTTTAGTGGGTTTATGAGATCCGTTACTGGGAAAAAGAGAATCTAAGATCCTTTCTTCAGCCAACGATTCAGCCAGAGTCTTGACTTCTTCCTGTTTTTCCCGTTTGACTATACTCATAGCCACATCAGTTAAATCACGAATAATGGATTCGACGTCACGCCCTACATAACCAACCTCCGTGAATTTGCTGGCCTCTACTTTAACAAATGGTGCTTTGGCTAATTTGGCTAATCTTCGAGAGATTTCTGTTTTACCGACACCAGTCGGACCGATAAGTATAATATTGTTAGGAACAATTTCATTCCGCATTGTTCCTTCAATCTGCTGACGTCGCCAACGGTTCCGCAATGCGATAGCCACTGCCCTTTTAGCACTGGATTGACCAACAATAAACCGGTCTAATTCTTTTACGGTGTTTTTGGGGGTAAATTGACTCATTATACTTCTAAAACGGTAATCGAATCATTGGTATAAATACATAAATCAGCAGCAATTTGAAGCGATTTTTCCACAATTTTTTTGGCTGGATAAGTAGTGTTTTTAATAAATGCTGTAGCTGCTGCCTGCGCAAATCCACCGCCAGAACCAATGGAAATGATCGGCCCGTCTGGTTCAATTACATTACCATCACCAGAAACAATAAATGCATGCCGTTTATCCATGAGTGCCAGCAGTGCTTCTAGATGGCGGAGATATTTATCCGTCCGCCACTCCTTAGCCAATTCAACTACAGCACGCTTGAGATCGCCTTCATATTCATCGAGTTTGGATTCAAACTTTTCAAATAAGGTGAGCGCATCAGCCGCGGCACCAGCAAAGCCTCCAAGAATCACGTTTTTACCAGATTTGAATTCCCGCACCTTGACAGCTTTTTGCTTAAAGGCCATATCACCAAAGGTAACTTGACCATCGCCACCAAGGGCTATCTTTCCTTTTTTACGTACACCTAAAATGGTGGTCGAGCGAATATTGATATCCATTTATTTTCCCAATAACAGTTTAAACAAACGTGAATCTGCTGGCAGAACTAAAGTTGTTTTGTCATCGATAATTTTTTTATACGTATCTAGTGTACGGACAAACTCATAAAATTTTGGATCGGCAGAATAGGCATTGGCATAAACTTCCACTGCCTTTGCATCCCCTTCACCGCGAATCCCTTCCGCTTCTTTATATGCATCTGCTAAAATGATGGTTTTATCTCTGTCAGTTGAGGCACGAATTTTTTGGGCTTCCTCTTCGCCTTCCGATCGGAATTTATTGGCTTGTCGGTTCCTTTCCGCTTCCATCCTGGCATAGATCGATTCTTCATTTTCTGCCGGAAGATCTACTCGCCGGATACGAACATCCAACACCTCAATACCATAATCCAAGGTTGCTTTATTACTATTGAAAGTCACAATTTCCATGAGTTTCTCTCTATTCTCAGTAATGATTTCAACCATATCGTGAGTACCCAATTCCCGACGTAGTTCAGAATATACAATATCATCCATGCGACTTAATGCAGTAGGAATAGCTTGAACTGTTTTCAAAAATTGGAGCGCATCTACGATCCTCCAACGGACATAGTTATCAACAATGAGTGTCTTTTTATCCTTACTCAATATTTCTTCCGGTGGAGAGTCATATTCCAAAAGACGGTCATCAAACTTGATTTTTTCCTGGAGGGGAAAAGGCACTTTCATATTTATACCTGGTTCAGTGATAGTACGAACCGGTTTCCCAAATGCGAGAATAACTACCTGTTCCGTTTCATCCACGATAAAAACTGTAGTTAGCCCTAACAAAACAAGGATTGCTACCAATCCAATCAGTATCTTTTTCATGATTATTTATCTCCCTTTGCTCTCAGATTCAATAGGTTAATTAAATTTCCATTTTCTGAATCTGGCACTATTATTTTTTCACGATTGGGTAAAATTTCTTCTACCGTTTCCAAATACATACGTGTTTCAGTAACGCCTTTGGCCTTGCGGTATTCTTTCAGTACTGCACTAAATTTGGCGACATCCCCCTCAGCCCGGGCAATGCGGGCTTTCTTATAACCTTCTGCTTCACGAATTCTGGCTTGAGCTTCACCTCGCGCTTTAGGAATAATATCATTTCGATATCCTTCTGCCTGATTTACCATCCGGTTTTTATCCTCTTTTGCTGATGCCACATCTTTAAATGATGCAATTACTTCTTTGGGTGGACTGACATCCTGCAACTGTACTGCAACTACTAAAATCCCTGATTCATATTTATCTAGAATAGTTTGTACCAAGGACTTGGTTTCTTCCTGGATCATAAATTTTCCTGAAGTGAGCGCTTCATCAATATTATGTCGGCCTACTACCGTTCTTAGGGATGCTTCTGATGCTTCCCTGACGGTTATTTCCGGTTTAATGAAATTGAATAAATAAGCCATTGGATCCTTAATGCGATACTGGACAATCATTTCCGCATCAACAATATTTTCATCCCCAGTTAGCATCAGACTTTCCCGCTCAACTGTTTGATATTGGTTTTTACCAACAGTACGAAATCCAATCTCGATGCGTTTTACTTCCGTTACCTTGGGTGTTTGCACTTTTTCAATAGGAAATGGGAAATGGTAATTCAACCCCGATTGGGCCGCTCTTGAATACTTGCCAAATGTTTGCACAACACCGACCTCATCTGGGCCAACCACATAAACTCCCGATATAAGCCAAAGAAATAAAGCGATCCCTGCTATAGGTAATGCTCCCAGTGATAATACTGGAACTTTTATCTCAGAATCTCCAACAATGATACGTTTGTATTGCATGTTTCCCTCTTATTAATAAGTTAATTTGCGTCGCAATCGTGCGACAGAAAAATGTAATTTTTCTCTGTACTTTGCCACTGTCCTCCGGGCCACAGGAAAACCCTCATCTCTTAATTGATTGGCTAAATCTGTATCAGTCAATGGAGAACTTTTATCTTCATCATCAATTAGTTTTTTGAGTAAATCTTTAATCGCTTTCGTACTGACTTCTTCACCGCTTTCCAGTTTATACCCTTCGGTAAAAAAGGATTTTAATTCAAAAATTCCATAAGGTGTATCCACATATTTTCCTCGCGTAGAGCGACTGATAGTAGAAATATCCAAATCAATATCATCGGCGATATCTTGGAGTTTCATAGGTACTAATAATTCAATTTTCCCTTTAAAAAACGCCTGTTGCCGATTAATGATAGCTTCCATTACTGCAGTAAGCGTGTGACGCCTTTGCTCAATTGCATGGATAAACCAGGAAGCAGAGTCGAATTTTTCCTTAAGGTATTTTTGTGTCTCCCCTGTCAAATCTTTTTGATTTAACATTGTCACATATTCATTGCTTAAATTTAATTCTGGAATCCAAGAATCATTAACAATTACCACCCATTCCCCATCCTGATTAACGGCCAATAAATCTGGAATGACCGTTTCAGTTCCAATTCCAATTTTCCCATCCCCAGGACGAGGATTTAAATTGCTGATTTCTTCAATAATTTTGCCAAGAGAATTTTTTGATATATCCAGATATTTTTGTAGCCTGTCATAACGGTGATTGGCAAAATCATCAAAATATTCAGACACGATCTGGTATGTCAAAGTCTCTTCTTTCCCTTTCAACTGAATTAAAAGACAATCCTGCAAATCCCTGGCAGCGATTCCCGGTGGATCCAATTCTTGTAATTTATCCTGTACATGCTTGATCTCTTCCTGTTCTCGGTCATAACGATCTGCAATTAATATTGGATCAACTGCCAGATAGCCATTCTCATCCAGATTCCAGAGGATATCTTCCGCAATTGCACGTTCCCAGTCTAATAGGTTGAAGTTGTCCAACTGCCTTACCAGCCCTTCTGCAAAATCCAGCTGTTCCCGAACTGGTAATTCACGATTCTTTTTATCAGTATTATCATAAATGCTGGCGGGTTCATACTCATCGGGATCTTCCTCAAAATCAACCTCTTCATCTTCCGAATTATTAACCTCTTCATCATCCTGTGTTTCAGCCTGGTCTAAAACAGGATTGCTTTCCAGTTCATCTAATATTTTTTGTTCCAAATTGGATACATTAAGCTGGAGAATACTGGCCTGGATCACCTGCTGGGGAGTTAAAATTTGGCGTAAAGATTGCTTTTGCTTTAGTTGTGGCATTAAAGTCGGAATTTCTCTCCTAAATAAAGACGACGTGTTTCTTCATCATTCGCTAAAAATTCAGATGTACCTGATTTCAAAATTTTCCCATCGAATAATAAATATGATCGATCGGTGATTGAAAGTGTTTCACGTACATTGTGATCCGTAATTAATACACCAATATCCCGTTCTTTCAGAGAATGAACAATGGACTGAATATCTTCAACGGCGATGGGATCAACACCAGCAAAGGGTTCATCCAATAATATAAAATCCGGGTCAATGGCCAAACTCCGAGTAATTTCTACGCGACGGCGTTCTCCGCCGGACAAATTGCTTCCCTTATTCTTGCGAATATGTTGTATGGACAAATCATCCAAGAGTTGTTCCACTTTTTCAGCTTGCTCCTCTTTAGATAAATTTGACATCTCCAGCACAAGGTGAAGGTTATCCTCAACACTAAGTTTCCCAAAAATAGAGGGCTCCTGGGATAGATAACCAATTCCGGAGCGGCTACGTTGGTACATAGCGCGATTAGTAATTTCATTATCATCCAGATAAATTTGACCTTTTGTCGGTTTAATCATACCCGTAATCATATAAAAGGTAGTTGTTTTCCCGGCGCCATTCGGTCCTAGCAATCCGACAATTTCTCCCTTATTGACATTTAAATCCACATCCCGGACCACCCAGCGCTTTCCATACCGTTTATGAAGACCCTTGGCACTGAGTTTCTGATGATTATTTCTCATCTTCGCCCTCATGAAATACACCAGTTGGTTTCATAATTTTCCAATTATTTAATTCCACATCAGACTCAAATCCAATTCCGTAGAGTGTGTCCTGGTTTTCTGTAATGAAAATAACGGAATCATCAGTAAATACTTTTTCTCTGACATTATCCCATGATAAAGTATCAGTAAACAAGGTAACACCGCTATCTGAGACAACCACCACATCACCGATGGCCACCAGAAAATCCTCCTCTTCGTCCACTTGCGCAATATTGGATATAAGATTGGTAGTAAAAATTTCTTCCTCATTAAAAAAGTCAGCATCCACATTTTGATCTAAAAGGATATATTGTCGTTCATTATACTTTTCTAAATGTCCCGATCGAATAACGGCTCGCTTGGCCCCTTCATTGGTAAGGGTAATGATGGCATCCCAGCTTTCCGCATCAGGACGGCCAATACGAGATTCACCAGTCCGTTTCACATCAAGAGTTTCGCAGCCAAAAGTGGCAACCACTATCACCAAAGAAAAAATTAATTTCACTTTTGATTTTGAACCTTTTCCCGCAACAAATCGATGACTTCAGTCAATCGGCCCTGTTCGGTGAGCAACCATTCTACTGCTTCGCGGAAAGCACCATAGCCACCACCATTCTGAGTAACATAAACAGCTACTTCTTTTGCGGCTGGTACAGCGTTGTCTGTGGCAATGGGTACACCTGCTAATTCCATTACTGGAATATCAATTATATCATCACCGATGTATGCAATTTGATCGTCAGTTAAATTGTATTGTTGCTTTAATGCTTCATAGGGTGGAATTTTATTCAAGGTGCCATTATATAAATTTTCGATTTTTAATTCTTTTGCTCGCTCGGCCGTAGCTTCTGATTTCCGACCAGAAATAAGGGCTAATTCTAGTCCTGCGGCACGAAGAAATGCGACACCGGCGCCATCAGATACGCTAAATTTCTTTAGCTCCAAACCATCCTTACCTTTATAAATGGACCCGTCAGTCATTACACCATCTACATCAGAAATAACCATTTTAACTTTTGAAGCGTCGTAATTCAACTACTGAACTACCTCATGAATCTTTAATAAAGTACGAAGTAATTCCTCCAAACTATTCAAAGGCCATTGAGTGGCTGCATCCGATCTTGCTTCATTCGGTTGATCATGAACTTCCATGAAGATTCCATCGCAGCCGGCAGAAACAGCAGCTTTGGCTAAAATTGGGATTTTCTCACGTTGCCCGCCAGTTTTGGCACCACCGCCGGGAATCTGGGCACTATGAGTGGCATCAAATACAACCGGATAACCTGATTCTTGCATGATAGGGATAGAGGTCATATCAGAAATAAGCCCATAGCCAAAGGAAGTTCCTCTTTCAGTAAGTAAAATATTCTGATTACCAGTAGTAGCAATTTTTTCGGCCGCATGTTTCATTTTTTCTGGAGCTAAAAACTGACCCTTTTTTATGTTTATCGGTGTCCCTGTTTTTCCAGCCGCCATAAGAAGATCTGTCTGTCGACACAAAAAGGCAGGGATTTGCAGTACATCGGCAACTTCAGAAACAGGTAAGCACTGATCAGGTAGATGAACATCAGTTAAAACGGGAATACCCACTTCAGATTTCACGGCTGAAAGAATTTCCAAACCCTTATCCATATCGGGCCCACGGAATGAATCCATTGAAGTGCGATTGGCCTTATCAAAAGAACTTTTGAATATAAGAGGCATATCAATTTTTTCGGTGATAGTTCTAATAGATTCAGCCATCTTCAGGCTGTGATCCAACGATTCAATTACGCAGGGACCAGCAATCAATGGCAGCGCATCGCTGCCAAAAACAACATTTCCAACATTAACCTGTTTACCCATTAAGATTTTCCATTTAAATGTTTAACGGCTGCTTTTATAAATTCCCTGAAAAGCGGATGGGCCTTACTCACCCGGCTTTTTAATTCTGGATGAAATTGCCCGGCAACATACCAAGGATGATCAGGCAGTTCAATGATTTCAATCAAATTGAGTTCCTCATTTATACCAGAAATTTTCAACCCGTTTTTTACTAGACGATCACGGTAACGATTATTTACTTCCCAGCGGTGACGGTGGCGTTCTGAAATTTGTTTTTTCCGGTAAGCCGCGTATGTTTTCGATCCTGGTTCAATGGTACAATCATAGGCCCCAAGCCGCATGGTGCCCCCTTTACGTTTAATGGCCCGTTGTGATTCCATCAATTCAATAACAGGGTAACGCGTATTTTTATCAAATTCCGTACTGTTGGCACCTTTCAATCCACATATATTTCGAGCAAACTCAATTACAGCACATTGGAGGCCAAGGCAAATACCCAGAAATGGTATTTTATTTTCACGAGCGTACTTGCAAGAAAGGATTTTCCCTTCAGATCCCCTTGATCCAAATCCTGGCAAGAGGAGAATACCATCCATTTCCCCAAAAATTTTTTCTGCATTTTTCTCCGATCTCACTTCTTCCGTAGCTACCCAATTCACATTTACCCGGGCATCATTTTCAACACCGGCATGGATGAATGCTTCAAGCACACTTTTATAGGCATCAGGAAGTTCTGTGTATTTCCCGCACATAGCAATATTTACCCTGTGAGCGGGACGTTTAAATTTTTTAATAAATGTTTCTAAATAAGAAACGTCTACTTCCCCCGGTAATTCTAAACGCTCCATGATGATTTCCCCCACCTTTTGATTATATAGATTCAGAGGGACTTCATAAATACTTTTTACTTCTTTTCCTTCAATAACATGGTTGGGATCCACATTCCCAAACAAACCAATTTTTTGCTTTACCTCCTTAGTAAGTTTGTATTCGGAGCGACAAAGAATCATATCTGGCGTTAAACCGATTTCCCGCAGTTTCATTACAGAATGCTGAGTTGGTTTGGTTTTCAATTCTTCGCTGGCTTTAATATATGGAACAAGTGTCAAGTGCATAATAGTGTGATTATGATATCCTACTTCCAGGGATAATTGTCGAACGGCTTCCATAAATGGTAAACTTTCGATGTCTCCCACTGTGCCGCCTACTTCACATATGACCACATCATATTTTTTTGGTTTATTGACTGCTTTGATTCTGGAAATAATTTCATTGGTAATGTGAGGAATAACCTGGATTGTTGCGCCGAGATAATCGCCACGCCTTTCCCGATCAAGTACGGTGCTATATACTTGTCCTGAGGTAGCATTGTTATCCTTGCTCATATCCACATCGATGAAGCGCTCATAATGGCCTAAATCAAGATCCGTTTCAGAACCATCATCCAGAACGAAAACTTCCCCATGTTGGTATGGATTCATTGTACCAGGATCCACATTCAGATAGGGATCAAGTTTCAAGATTGTAACCCTCAGTCCAGCACTTTTTAAAAGATAGCCAATAGAAGCGGCAGCAATCCCTTTTCCCAGGCCGGAGATTACACCACCTAACACAAAAATATATTTCACTGGATTCTTAGTTGGCATTTATGCTCTTTTAAACAGTTTTAAATCCTCAATTGTATCAATCCCTTTGCTGAACCTTCCCGTAAGAATCACTTTGATTGGTATCCCATTATCTATAGCTCTGTACTGTTCCAGTTTCAGCACCATTTCATTTTCAGAAGGCGCCAAATTAGTCAATTGTTCCAATATCTTTTTTCTGTATGCATATAATCCCATGTGAGGGTAGTATCCTCCAATTTCGTGAGGAACAGGTTCACGCCGGAAATTAACCGCAAATCCTTCTGTATCCAGCAATACTTTTACCGTATTTAAATCATATATATTTTCCACATCCATCTGTTCCCCTGCTACAGTAGCCATTACAATAGAGTCATCTTCAAACTGCATCACCAATTCATCAATCAGTTGTGGATCAATAGTTGGCTCATCTCCCTGGATATTGACGATCACATCTACTTCCATCTCAGCCACTACTTCATAAATACGATCCGTACCAGACACATGATCATCAGCAGTCATAGCGGTTTTTACCTTCCATTCTTTCAACGCTTCAGCCGTTTCATCTGCATCAATGGCAACAATAACTTCATCCAACGATTTGGCTTTGCAGGCCTTTTCATAGACTTGGGCCACCATAGGTTTCCCTTCAATTAAATGAAGAATTTTTTTTGGAAACCGGGTGGAATGTAATCGAGCTGGGATCACACCGATCGCTTTCATTTTTATCCACCATCCTTTTTGCAATGTAGAGGCAAGTGTGGGACGGATGTGCAAACAAACCGGAAACCTGTAACCCTGTGCGGTACCTCAAACATAAATAATTGGATCAAAAATACCTCGGAAATTTAGGTGAATCGTCCTTCGCCATCCAAGAAGGAACAGGAGAGAGATTTATTCGAATCTTAGAGATTCAATTGGGTCAAGATTAGCAGCTCGCCAGGCCGGATAGATACCAAAGCCAATACCAATCAAAGAGCATACAGCCATGCCATAAAAAGCCCAATCCATGGGTACCACGGCGGGTACGTCAAGGACAATCGCCACTACATTGCCTCCAGCAATTCCTAAAATGACACCGACCACTCCACCAAACTGGCTCAAGAAAATCGCTTCCATCAAAAATTGACTAAGTATATCTCTTTTAGTGGCACCAATAGCCTTACGGATACCAATCTCTTTAATCCGTTCCGTCACCGAAACGAGCATGATATTCATAATACCAATCCCTGCCACAAGTAAAGCGATTACACTCACCGAACCAGCAAAGATTTTGATGCCGCCAGTGAAACCAGAAAAAGTTTCCATCAACTCTTCATTAGAAATAATAGAAAAATCATTTTCTTCACCTACAGGTACTTTTCGAACCACTCGCATTAGACCGATGGCTTCATCCATCGTTTTTTCATACATGTCCGCTGATTCCGCTTCAAAAACAATTCCTAAAGATGTCCACTTACTGGAAAATCGCTGGATATATAAAGAAATTGGAATGAGAACAAAATAATCTTGGCTCCGGCCAAATGCTTGCCCTTTTCGTTCCGTTACACCGATTACGGTGTAGTCGATGCCCTTAATCTTGATAGCTTTCCCAAGAGGATCTTCAAAAGGAAATAGGATATCCACAATATCCGGCCCAAGGATAGTCACATTCCTTGAAAAACGGATATCATCAGGTGTAAAGTTTCTCCCATCAGCCAAATAAGTATTAATTGAGCGAAGAGCCCACTCATCAGCACCGTTTAATTCTGCTGATTTTTTTAAAGATTTATCTTTGTATCGAATGTTACGCTCTGAAGTGCCATCTAACACGCTTACTCTCAAAGGTAATTTGGCTTTCCGTTTCATTTCTTCATAATGGGCGTAAGTAATATTCTTTCGTTGTCGAATCTTCCTATCCCCGCCAGGACCATGAATCTGTATTGCCGGAGATTTATTAATGGTAAATGTATTTGTTCCAAGGATATCCAACTGAGAATTCACTGAGGATTCTAAAGTACGGATAGCCGTCATTACACCGATCACGGAAAAGACGCCGATGCTGATTCCTAAAAGAGTAAGAATAGATCGAAGTTTGTTTTGGCGAATGGCTTCAATGGCCATGCGAAATCCTTCTCGTATCGTACTTTTGACGTGGGAGAATTTTGCCATTATTCGTACCTCAAAGCGTCAATTGGATCTAGTCGTGCTGCCCGGTAGGAGGGTATCAATCCGGATACCACCCCAATAATTACACTAAGTATAATGGATCCCACAGCAAGTCCAATGGGCATTGCTGATGGAAAAAATTTGTCAATAATGAAACTTAGCCCGTAAGCCATCCCCATACCTATAAGCCCAGCTATGAAGCAAATCATAATCGCCTCCATCAAAAATTGGCCCAGAATCATGGTCTGTGTGGCGCCAAGGGCTTTTCGCACACCAATCTCCCGTGTGCGCTCTTTCACGGAAACGAACATGATATTCATGATACCGATACCACCTACAATTAGTGAAAGTGCGGTGATAAAAATACCTGTCCCACCGATAGCCAACTTGATGGCTTTATATTGAGCTTCTAATGTAGAGGACTGGTTGATCCCAAAATCGTCTTTTTCCGTTGGTTTCAAACGGCGCAATTGACGGAGAATACCTCGAACTTCTTCCCTTGCTAAATCCGCCTGATCCGTATTTAATTTCACGCGCATCGTCATCCACCCCCGACGGGCATATAACCTTTTATAGGTACCCAACGGCATGGTCGCTTGATTATCCATACTGAAAAGCCCCATGAATTTGCCCATTTTTTTCAGGACTCCGATCACACGGAATTTATAGTTTCCGATTTTCACATATTTGTCTAATGGATCTTCATCAGGGAAAAGGCCGTCAGCCACATCACCACCAATCACGAGAACACGCGCACCGGATCGTTGTTCTCCATCACTAAAAAAACGCCCTCTTTCAACTTCAACTGAGGTATTCGTGGCTAAATAATCTGTCGTTGTACCAAAAAATCGAGAATCGATCCGGCGATCATCTCGAATAATACTGCCGCCCCTTTCAGATACAGGGGCTACCGCTTCTACAAATTGGGAACGTTCCAATAGTTTTTCGCCATACTCTTCACGGATACGTGGGCGGTTTCGCATTTCCCACCAATCTACGTCACCACTAAACCACTCCATACGACTGATCAGAAGTACATCACTACGAAAACCAGCCATACTTTTTTCAAAGGTCCGATCCAAACCAGAAATGAGGGTACCCATTAACGTCACGGAAAGAACACCAATGATAATCCCTAACGCGGTGAGGATCGATCGAGATTTATTAGAAAAAATAGAGCCGAGAGAGATTCGGAGATTTTCCCAGAAAAGTCCAATCATGGAGAAACACTTCTTCTTTTACTCGTTATACGATCCTCTATTATTTTACCATCAAAAAGATTAATCGTTCGATCTGCATGGTCGGCAATATATTCTTCATGGGTCACTAAAATAATGGTATTACCGTCATCATGTAAACTGTCCAGTATTTTCATGATCTCAACACCACTTTTTGAATCAAGATTTCCGGTTGGTTCATCAGCTAAAAGAATGGAGGGATCATTTACTAGTGCACGGGCAATGGCTACACGCTGGCGCTGTCCCCCAGAAAGTTCGTTGGGTTTATGATGCATCCGATCATGTAGGCCCACGGCATCGAGCGCTTTTTTCGCTTTTTCTACCCGTTCACTTCTAGAGATATTGGCATAGATCAACGGCACTTCCACATTTCGAAGCGCAGTGGCCTTGGGTAAAAGATTAAAGGTTTGGAATACAAACCCAATTTTACGGTTTCGGATGGATGCCAACTGGTTATCATCCATTTCATGAACTAGTTCTCCTTCAAACTCATAGATTCCTTCCGATGGCGAATCTAAGCAACCAATCATATTCATCAGGGTAGATTTCCCCGAACCTGAAGGTCCCATAATGGAAATATATTCATTCTTTTTAATTATGAGGTCCACGCCATCCAGTGCACGAACGATCTCACCACCTACGTCATAATGACGCTTGATTCTATTTAAGGAAATCAGATCAGCCATGATTACTGCTTTAAATCCGAAGCTTCGGATTCATCTTTAGAGCCGCCAATTTGAATTTTAAACCCTTTTTCCTTGTCCCCACCATCTTTACCGGTGGTCACTACCTTATTGTGGGACAGATCTTTACTGATTGCACGGTAAGACCCGGTAACGATTTCATCACCTTCTTGCAGTCCTGCTATTACCTCATAATGGGTTTCTGAGGAAATGCCTACTTCTACCGGACGAATATGAACTACTTTTCCATTTTTAGGTACCTTGTTCTTCTTTCCTTTTTTTTCATCCATTTCAGATAATTTACCATTCCGAAGTACACCGCCGGGTTTATCAGCTAAGATAAAAACTAATTCTTCCATTTTCTTTGCTTTGGCTTTTTCCTCCCCATCTTTAACGCCGGAGCGGCTGCCCTTCCCAAATACTGATTTTTCTGAGCCTTCCGGACGGACTGTTAGGCTTTGGATGGGAATTACCAAGACATTTTCTTTTTTGTCCGTAATAATATTGGCTGTGGCGCTCATACCAGGACGAATTTCTTCAGGTACATCAATAATCCTTATTTTTACCTGGAAATTGGTCACCTGCTCCGCTTGTCCCATGGCGCTGGTCTGGGCCATATGTGCGATCTCACTCACAACCCCATAAAATAGAGTATCCTGAAAAGCATCGATTTCGATTTCAGTCGTATCACCAATAGTGACAGATACCACATCATTTTCATTTACATCAACAAGTACTTCCATACGTTTCAGATCTGCAATAATCATGAGAACTTCAGCCTGAAACATGCCACCTACGGCCATTTCACCCACTTCTTTATTTACGGCCGTAACGATCCCATCCTGGGGCGCCATAATGCGAGCCTTATCCAGTTCATCCTCTCGAAATTCCAATAAGGAATTAGCCTGTTCCAATGAACTCTTAGCAATCTGATATGAGGCCTGGATCGCCTCCAATTCTTGGTCCGATGCTAAATTCTGATTATACATGTTTTCTACCCGCTTTTTAGAAGCTTCTTCTTGTTTTAAACGGGCTTCGGCTGAACGAACCGATGAAGCAGTGGAATTATAGTTGGCAAATAACTGCTTTCGATCCAGTGAAATCAAGTGTCGGCCTTTTTTGACATTGTCTCCTTCTTTGACTGTAATAGAGTCAATCCACGCTGATGAAGTTGCCGAGATCTTTACTTCCGTCTCTGGTTGAATTTTACCGCTGGCATTCACTTTATGAATCACGGTCTGCAGCCCAATTTTTTCTGTTTCAACCTGAACTGTATCTGTGCTGTCCTTAGCCAAACTGGCTACGATCATTATGATCAGTAAGACACCGCCGCCACCGAATATGAGCCACTTTTTCTTCTTCGTTAATTTTTGCTTAGCCACTATTTTCTCCTTCAATATTTTTTTTAATCTGAATCTAAGGTCCCCAACAATCCTTTTAAATTGGCCTGTGTAATATATGCGTCATATTTGGAACGAATCAGGGATGACCTTGCACGTACTACGGATACCTGAGCATCCAGTACCTCTAACATGGTTGTTGATCCTTGCGTATACCTCACCTGTGCCAGTTTTAAATCTTCTTCAGCAGAAACAAGTACCGTTTCATTAATGGGAATGATTTCCTGATAATTATTTAGTTGATCTAAGATTCCCTGAAGCTGAACCGCTAAATCCTGGAGTTGTGTTAAGTATTCTGATTCCTGTTTATCCACACTGATCTTAGCTTGCTGGATGCGCGATTGAATACTGTTACCAGAAAAAATGGGAATGGATAAGGACAACCCTGTGTTAGTCCGTTTTTGATCATTATAGCTATTACTGATAGCATCCCCAATATTATCTGCGGTACCAGAATAACTGGCGCTAGCTCTGATATTGGGCAAGCGGGAGCCTTTGGCAATTTTTTCACTGAGTTCGGCGCCCGTGATTTGATATTGTTTTGCATTTATACTGGGGTTGAATTTTTGAACTAGCTCAAACCCTGTTTCAAATTCAGGTACTATCTCCAAAGGAGATTCAACTTCTTCAACTGTGAAATTCTCATCTGAGTCAATTAGTCCCATCGAATTTTTCAACGTTAAATAAGCGTTTTGGAGAGCTGCATCGTTATTTATTACATCAATTCGCGCTTGTCCAAAACGGACTTCCGCTTTTAATAAATCTGTTTTTTTAGCAGAGCCCAATTCGTATCTGGTTTCAGCCAATGCTAATTGCTGTTGAGAACTCATAAGGTTGGATCGGGCAACATCCATCAGTTGCGATGCTTTGAGATAATTGAAATAAGCAGCATGTACATTTCGTATGATATTGGATTTTACCTGACGATTAAATTGTTCTGTAATCCGATAACTATTTCTTGCTTGCCGTATGGTATTCCACCATACACCTCCATCATAAATATTCTGTGAAAGAGAAATACTGGATGAAGCACTTATTTGACTACTGATTTTATCTAATGTCAATTCACCTGTTTCTGTATTGAAACCACCAATTTGAGCCGGAAACCGAGTCTCATTCATATTTCCCGAAAACCGGAATGAGGGCAAAATACCGCTGTAAGATCCTTTCATCCCCTGCCGGGAATACGCCAAGTCCATGGCAGATGTTTTCAATGCTTCCTTGTTCTCCATAGCAATTGCAACCGCATCCTGCAAAGAATAGGATTGGCAGATCCCCAAGGTAAGGGGGAAAAAAATCAAAATATGTTTAATAATAGTTTACTTTCCTTTCTTAACCAAAAATACCCGCTGCTGCTGCACCCATACCTGCAAATACAACTATACCAAAGATCCATAGAGCAGTCACGGCAGATAGTGTAGATTTTGTTGATTTGTTATAAAGGATACTCATCCCCACAGCCACCAAATACACACGCCAGAATGCAAAGACATCGATACCGGCTAAAAAACTGTTGAGAAATTCCCCTTGTTCACCGACACCCAATACACCCAGACCCGTATATATCATGATGTTATCAGAAATGTATTGTATTGGAGTTTTAATGATATATTCAACTACAGAAGGCATATAGGCAAAAGCCGTGAGCGTAAACATCCGACCGTATGTTCCCCCGCCTCCTAAAAATAGATTTCCAACCAACATGGCAAATAACGTAAAAAAAACAATTCGAATCGGCCATGAAATTGCCATACTCAAATATGTGAATATTGCCCTTCCACCTGTCTTTGAGTATACCTGATCATATTGACTAGAAAGAATTTCTTCCTTTCTCTCCTCTGGGATTTGGGCATTTCCTTCAATACTTTTTTGTATTTGTTCCCATTGGAGATCCGCAATTAATTCCTGCAGAACAAACCCAGAAACAACAGCCAAACCCATGAGCAAGCCAATGGGTAATAATGCCTGTTTCCAATTAAAATCTTTTACAATGGTTTCAAACGTTTCACCGGGAGCGGTGATCACATTTATCATGGTTCCTAACATAATTTTATCCTGCCTTCATTTCTTATTCTACCTCGTATCTTCGACAACATGGATCAATAAAAGTTTCATCGATTTTTATTTATTATCATTTTTTTCATTTGGTACAAATTCCAGAATGTCCCCTGGCTGACAGTCTAACTCCTGGCAGATTGCTTCTAAAGTTGAAAAACGCACCGCCCTGGCTTTTTCTGTTTTCAGAATAGATAAATTAGCCTGGGTGATGCCAACCTTTCCCGCCAGTTCACCCAGGGATATTTTCCGCCGGGCCATCATTACATCTAAATTAATCCGGATTCGCATCAAACTGTCAATTCTTGTTCCTCTGTAATCTCTGCACCTATACGAAACGCCTCAGCAATAACAAGAATAACCAATCCAGCAATAATAACATGAAAACTTATTGAGATATCTGAACGTATTAATATTGTTTCAAAATGCAACCTTGGCTCTAGATATAGCATTTTGGTAAGATCAGCCAATCCCCTAACCAATTCAATGCCAACCATTGAGAAAGCAATAATCCTCAGTCGTTTACCATTAATAGTAGTAAAAGGATTTTTTTGTCGAACTGATTGAACAATTTTCCATAATGAATAAACAACCCATAAAATCAGCCCCGAAAAAATAAGGTTTAAAAGGAAAAAAGGAATCAAAAGTACAGTAGGCACCGGTCTATTGATTTGAATGAGACCTTTGGCTCGCACAATCTTTACCGGTAGGACTTGGTTCGAATTAAAGGTGGCGGTTCCTTGCTCGGAAACAGAAAATTCCATCGGTGTACTCAATCCTGAACTATAATCTGCCACTCCTAAAATCGGCCCTATCAACATTTTTCCCATGAAAAATGTTGTCCCAAGGATAAATATATAAAAGATAATGCGTAACGTTATATCTGCCGTTGCAACGATTTTCTTATTTTCTATTTTAGCCATCAAAACCCTTTCGATTATCAATATTGGGCCGCGAAACTAATATAGAATTAACCTTTTTTCAATAAATATTTATTGTTTTTCGATATATTATTTATTGTATAACCAGTTTACCCCCAGTTCGTTTAAAAGGATATTGAAAATAATTTTGACTAAATGAATCAAATCCTAATCCAATAGCTTGCTTTAATCCTTCAGGCACATCGTTTCGATCTACAATCAGGTATGGAATCACTTCATACGTACCACTTGATAAATTTGAACTGGTATAGTCAAATTCAATTTTCAAATGCTTGCCCGGGCTCATAATGTCTTCCCGCATGATAACCGCAGTATCTATGTCAACTAAATGGGCAAGTTCATTTTTTCCATCTTCTTTTATAAGAAGTCCAGTATAAATAGAACCGTCACGCGTAGAAATCTTTTTTAGATAAACAAATACCTCACTTGGATCAGATGTAATATCAACGTCTACATTTATATTATTATCAAAACCGGCCGTAATGATTTCTGGTGACACAGTCGTATGCATACCCATCAATCGCGTCATAGAAATAGTTTTTCTAAGTTCGCCCTCAGGAGTGATTGTATTGTCATCAGCTACAATTTGACCGGCAGCAAATTCCACCATCACTTTTGAGATCCGATAATTTCCCAAAAAGAAATGAATGGTGTATTCTCCATTCACAATTGCTCCCGTGGAAGGGTCATTGGCCGCTGGAAGAATTAATTTAAATGAACCATCGATATCCGTTGTGGTTTTGATTCCTAATCCTTCCGCCCAGACAAATACACCACCATGGTAACCTTCGGGATAGTATTCTACCTTATCCAATTTTACATGACCGGTAATGGACCTGTTAGGAATCTTATCATCCCCAAAGAATGGATTTTCCTCGCACGCCACAAAGAGTATAAGAAAACCAAAAAAATAGGAACCATATTTTTTCATTAGAATTCGGCGCTAAAGGTTATGTATTTACGTGTATCTCTCAATAAGAGTCCATCCAGGGTTGTATCGTTTTTTTTCAGATTTCTGCCGGAGTAGGAAAGTTGTCCCTTTACCGGCCCCACATTAAGATCAAAGGTCATGCTTAAATCATAGTTTGAAAAACTTGGTAATTCAATCTCTTTGAATCCTTCTCTTGGCAAAAGAATCCATCCAATTTGTTCGCTTTCTCTAAACCAACGATATCCAAAAGAAAGGGATTTCCATTCCCCTGTGACTTTTCCTGTCAACTTAGATGTAGACTTGAATGGAAATACACTTAGATCAGACACATTATATTTTGAGAAACCGGCTTCAGCCACCATGAGGCCATTGTAGAATTTAAACTTCGCATTTCCTTCATAGCCGACCATGTCAGCTATACCCACATTTTCATAGTACCCAACTGGCATGCCCAATAAATAGGTCACCCGCATCTTATCGGTATAGTCATTTCTGAAAAAGCTCCCCTGGAATTCGATTTGATCAATATCGGGGATCCCTTTCGGTTTATTGACTATCCTGACCCCAATTTCCAATGATTTCATTTTTTCCGGGAAAAGTGCAGTCTGTCCTTCAGTTGGAAGATCTGTGAGACTGATTTGCTGTTGAAGGGTTGGGAACCTCACATTAGTACCGGTAGTCATCCAGAATCCAATTGTTTGGTTGGGTTGGCGTCGCGATGCAATGGTTGAAAACTTAACAATAGTATGTTTCCAATCATTCTCCCCAAAATCCAAGAATGCTTTACCGTCATTTTCTGTTTGGTGTTCACCTCGGTAAATCAACCGGGATTTACTGTCTTGCACCTGATCTTGCCGTATACTCATATCCAGATCCGTGAGCCAACGGCCTTCCTCATCTCCCTTGCTGTGTAGCTTAATTACACTGGCCAATCCAAATTGTTTCCGATTCAGGTCAGCACCTTTCAACCCAATCTGGGTCACATCACTCATGGCACGATCATCCCAAAACCGCAAAAATGATTTCTCCATTTGTGCACTGAACATGAATTCCAATTTGTCCAAATTGATATACTTTCTGGATTCAAATTTTTTAGAATTGTGATCCAAATTGCGAGAAATCATCCCAGCAAGATTGTTTAATCCTTGAACCTCGGAAAAACTGTGATTACCATAGCCGAATTCAATTTCACCTAGAGGCCCCAACAAACCGGTATATCGCAAACCGAAAAGGTTATTAGTCGAATTGATCGCAGTATTATCCCTGTTGTTATCGTAAGCTTGTTTATCATGAGCTAGGTTAAGGTCAAAACTCCCAGATACCCAACCCCGATTGATCTGTTGATTCACATCTACTGCAGTATGATTCAAAGCCGAGACTAACCCTCCGGACTCTATGTCAAGTTCATCAAACTGGCGACGGTAGCTACCCCGCTTTTGACTAATGGAAGTGAAAAATTCGCCCACACGCACCTGTCCATTGGCGTTCCAAAATCCGGATTTATAACTACCAAACTGTTGGGAAAATTTGAACCACTTATTCTTGGTGTTTCTTGGGACGATATTCACTACGCCAGAAAAAGCATCAGGACCATACAAAACTGAATGTCCCCCCTTTACTATTTCGATCTGTTCAATATTTTGCATATCAATTAAAGAAAGATCAAACACGTTATCAAAGGCACGGTTGAGGCGAATCCCATTATATAGAATTAATACATCATCGGCATTACCGGCACGGATAGATATGGTCTTTCGACCACTAAGGGATTCCTCCACTTGGATACTCTGGTCCGTTCCTAGGAGGTCTCCTGCATCTGTATAACCTCTTAATTCAAATTCCTCTGACTGGATGATCGAAACTGTTTGAGGAAGATCTTTCTCAATGGTAGGTTTCCGTTTATTCCCAGCTGTTTCAATGGTCTCAAATTGGAGCACTCTGGGCATCATTCTCACATGGGGTGATTTTGATAGACTATCTACCCTGATAAATATTTCTTCATAACCAATATGCTGGAACTTGACCACCTGATCATTATTAAAATCAGTTATGTCTAATACATAATTTCCAAGCTCATCACTGGAAGCACCATATTCAGAGTTCTGAATAGTAATATTCACACCACTTAAAGACGCATCAGTAATACGGTCCTTAATCGAACCGGATATATCCTGCGCTATTAAAATTGAAGAATACAGTATAATATAAATGAAATAATAATTTTTCATTATCCTCGCTTACTTTCAGCCATTATGCCATCTTTTATTTCCATAAAATACGATAGTGCCGCTTCATAATTATTGTCAATTTTTTCATCTAATATTGCTTCTTCAATTGCATTCTTAATTTGACCAACGACGCGACCCTCAGAAATCCCGCATACACGCATGATTTCATCTCCGCGAACCGGAGACTGGAAAGCTTGGAGAGAATCCCGTTCGGTCACATCCTGCATTTTTACTTCTACTCGCTCGAAATTCCCCATATACTTCTTTATTCTCTGCGGGTTCTTAGTGGTGATATCGGCCCGACATAAGGTAAGCAGATCATCGAGATCATCACCAGCAGCCACCATCACACGCCGTACAGCAGAATCTGTAATTTCATTTTTTGCTAGAGCTATGGGACGTAGATGAAGTAAGGTCAATTTCTTAAGATAATCCTTCAAATCATTGGATAACTTCATTCGCTTGGCCACTTGATTCAGCATTTTTTCCCCTACAGCATCATGTCCGTGAAAGGTGTATCCTTTTTGAGAATCAATCTGTCTGGTTTTTGGTTTGGCAATATCGTGCACCAGGGCTGCAAATCTCAGCTCCATTTTATTGGACAAATTTGCAGCATTATCCACTACCTGCATGGTATGATAGAAAATATCCTTATGGTGCCATTCACCGGTTTGATTTATACCGTACATGGTATGGATTTCAGGAAAAATGTGTTTCATTAGCCCTACCTTTTGAAGGATAATCAAACCTACTGATGGTTTCGCTGTGGATAATATTTTGGTAAATTCACTCGTAATACGTTCCTGGGAGACAATTTGAATCCTTTCTGCTTGGCGCTGCATGGATTCATAACATTTTTCTTCGATTTGAAAATCAAGACTGGCCGCAAAATGGGCCGCTCGTATCATTCGCAATGGATCTTCTGAGAATGTTTCATCCGGATCCAAAGGAGTAACCAATCGCTTAGCCACTAGGTCCTGGACACCATTATGGGGATCATGGAGTTCACCGAATTCTTTTGGTATTAAACTCATTGCCATCGCATTTACGGTAAAATCACGACGAACTAAATCCCCAGGTAAATCCGTATATATCACCTTTTTTGGTTTTCGTGAATCAGATTTATAGGTTTCTTCCCTAGCGGCAGCCACCTCGATTGGTATGGGTTGGCTGGGAATATGGGCGGTGGAAAATTTTGGGAATGAAACCACTTTTTTAATACCCATTTCTTTACCCAATAGTTTGGCGAATTTGATCCCATCTCCTACAACCATAATATCAATTTCCTTTAGTTTTCGATCCAGAAATAGATCACGTACCACACCTCCTACTACATAGGCTTCTTTTTTATTGGCTTCAGCTATTTCACCGATTTTTTTGAGGGTGTAACGCGGTTCAGGTTGTGTGTCGAGTAAATGCTGGATATTTGCCATCCTAGAAATTAACATAAATAATGTAGAGAGTTAATATAGTTACACCTTTATAGATTGATATTCAACCGCACAAGTTTACCGTGCCTATCCCCGAGGTATCCTGTTCTTTTTTTGATGGGGGATATCCCTTACTTTCCAACCATGAGAATAATCCTCACTTTGGTCTTGTCCTTGGCCCTTTCTTATGCGCAATTCGGGAAAGTGGATGTTTCTGTGGATGATAGACTTCTGCATGACAGTGAGCGTCAGGAAATTTCTTCTCTAAAGGATGAAGTCGCTCGCTTTTTTTCCGGAAGAATCTGGCATGGAGATTTTCAAGGACTCAAAATTCCTCTCCATATTTCTATTGCCTTCCAAGGTGTGGCCCAAAGAGGCGGACTGAAAACATTCCATGCCCAGATTCTCATTTTTGATGGAATGGACATTCGTTATTTTGATAAAGCTGTCCAGTTTTATTACAGTACCGGAGGCGCCATCCATTTCGATCCGGTGATATTTGATCCACTGGGAAGTTTTTTGGCTTTTTACGCTTATGCTCTTTTGGCAGGATATATGGATACGTATAATTATTACGGCGGAAACCATGCGTACGATCAGGCTCGAGAAATCGGCTTGAGAGGGATGGCTTCTGATTTTCCAAAGGGATGGGGATCTCGGGTACAACTTCTGAAAGAGGTAACAGGAAATAAAGGCCTCCGGGAAGCGCGCTTTGCTTATTATTTAGCGATGGATCTCTTTGATCAAGGAAAACCAGAAGATGCTTTAAAGGAATTCGAACTCATGTTAAAAGGACTTGAAATTGTATTCCGCCAATTTCCAACAGGGCGGACTCTCTACTTTTTGAATGCCCATCATGATAAACTGGCACATCGACTCAATCTATTAGGACAATCAGATATACTCTATCGCTTATCCGAGATGGACCCATCTCATAAGGACACTTACCTTAAAGGATTAAAAAAGAAATAGTTATGTCAACTCAAACTAAAAAAGAACAAATCATATTCTATTCTATCCAAGGTGAAAGTTTAAAAAAACTCCATATATATGAAGGTGGAGTATCAGCAGGTTTTCCATCACCGGCAGATGATTATCTTGATGTAGATCTAAATCTTCATAAATATCTAGTAAAACATCCCGCAGCAACTTTTTTTATTATTGCAAAAGGCCATTCGATGGAAAAGGCTGGTATTAGCGATAATGATCTACTTGTGATTGATAAATCATTAGAACCAAAAAATAATGATATTGTGGTTGCAGCTGTAAATGGTGAGTTTACGGTTAAACGCTATCTTGCAAATAATGGACAAATCTGCCTTAGGGCAGAAGGGGATCTTGGTGATTACCCCGATATTAAAATTACAAAGTCTACAGAATTTGAGGTATGGGGTGTTGTGACACATACTATTCATAATCATCGATGATTGCACTAGCCGACTGCAATAATTTTTATGCCTCTTGCGAAAGAGTATTTAACCCAGGGTTAAAAAATAAACCCGTTGTTGTTCTTTCAAATAATGATGGGTGTGTTATTGCTCGAAGTAATGAAGCGAAAACTCTTGGAATCAAAATGGGTGAACCTGTATTTAAAGCGAGAAATATTATCGAAAAAAATAATGTATATGTCTTTTCTACAAATTTTGCTTTATATGGTGATATGTCAAGTCGAGTTATGTCCCTACTTAATCATATGTCTCCAGAAATTGAAATATATAGCATTGATGAGGCCTTCATGAATTTTGATGGTATTAAAGACTATCTGAAACTTGCCTCTAAAATGAGACGAACTGTCAAAAAGCATACCGGAATCCCTATTTCAATTGGAATTGCGAAAACAAAAACGCTTGCAAAAATTGCTAACCACATTGCAAAAAGATATACTAAGGAAGGAGTATATGTACTAACGGGGTCTGATAAAATTTTAGAATACCTGCCTGTTTCAAAAATATGGGGGATTGGTTCTCGGTATTCAAGGATGTTAAACAGCGAGGGAATCAAGACAGCTTATGATTTTACTCAGCTTAATGAAGAGTGGGTCTTAAAAAAAATGACTATTATGGGGTTAAGACTACAAAATGAACTCAAAGAAAAATCATGCTTTTCAATCGATACTTACCCTCCACGTAAGAAAAATATATGCACCTCACGATCATTTGGAGTCCAAGTGAGAGAGCTTCGACTAATTCAAGAAGCAATCACAACTCATGCAGTAAGATGTGCAGAAAAACTTCGATCAGAAAAAGGTTGCGCCAAATATGTAAGTGTCATCCTTAAAACTAATCCATTTGATACAATAGGTGAATACTATAATGGATATAAATCTCTTAGCTTAAATATCCCGACTAATGATACTGTTGAAATTATCCGTACTGCTAATACTCTTCTAAAATCTATGTATAGAAAAGGACTTACATATAAAAAGGCAGGTGTTATTGTTGGAGATATAATTCCACAAGATGAAGTTCAACTTCATCTATTTGATATTGATGCAAATTACATCAAAAAAAAGAATCTATATGGCACTGTAGATAAAATTAATCAAAAGATGGGAAGAGATAAAGTTCAAATTTTGGGACAAGGTATTGCAAAAAGATGGGTTTTAAAAAGAGAAAGACTTTCTCCCTCTTATACAACACGATGGGATGAACTCCTCAAAGTTCATTGTTGAATTAAAAACCGTTAATTATTCCCTAACAATATCCGCTGATATTTTTTTTCGGCGGATATAATAATCAAAAACTACACTACCCCAGTATAACCATGATAACACCTGTTTATCATTTACTTTACGAATTCTCTTTATAATCCGACGACGTTTCCATATAACATGAGGATGAGTCACAACCCAAAATAATGATTGTATAATTCCCACAAAGTGATTCATGTCTAAACAGAATAAAGAGTATACCAAAGCAACCAACTCTAGAGCTAAGCGGATTGGAGTTATATATAATGTAAGTGGCAAACTATAGTTACATAGAACCATTAGAAGTGAATTTCGATGGTTGAGGTATTGTTTTTGCCGAGAGAACATTGGGAGCGTTGCAGCATTTTTATGATAAACAATGGCACTGGGAACAGCCCATGTTTCTTTGCCCATAAGTCTAAACTTCCAACAAAGATCAATTTCTTCTTGATGCGCAAAAAACGTCTCATCAAAACGATTTGCTGATTCAAAATCAGACTTTCGTACCATGAGAGCCGTCCCACTAGCCCAAAAAATTGGACGTATCGTATCATACTGACCTTTATCTTCTTCTTGCTCTAAGAAAACTCGACCTCTAGCAAATGGATATCCAAGTAAATCTAACCAGCCACCAGCCCCGCCAGCATAATCAAATTTTGTCCGTTCAAAAAAGTTCAGGATCTTAGGCTGAACTGCCGCCACATTGGAATTCAGATTCATAAAGTCAACCAAACTATCCAGCCAATGATGGTCTTGGATCGTATCATTATTTAGGAAAACAAGATATGCACCTTCGGCTATTTTGGCACCGCGATTGCATCCGCCGGCATAACCGTAATTTTGATCATTTTCGATCAATCTTACTTGGGGAAAATTGAGGCTGACCCAATCAGGACTGCCATCGGTAGAAGCATTGTCCACCACAATGATTTCCATATTTGGATATTTCGTTTCAGAAAGGGATTCGAGACATTCAGAAAGGACCTCTACACCGTTCCAATGGGGAATGACTACCGATACAAGAGGTTGGGCCATCGTAAAAGTTAAATGAAAGGCGCAAAATGGAATATGGAATTAAATTGGTATCTTACCATTTCCCATAAACCATTATCCCTTTCCCATTTCTGTCTTTAGATCTTCCAATAGTTTTTGCGCCACTGGGTCATTGGGATTGTTATCCAGCCAATCTCCAAGAATCGCTTCCGCCTCAGAGTATTGGTCCAACTTTTTGTATGTAAATACAAGGGAAGAAACAATTTGTGTGAAATTTTTCCTCCATTCTTCCATTTTCTTTTGCGTGACACGAAGGTCTCCATTTTCAATTTGTTTAAAATCAGCGTACAATGCTTCAAAAATGGCGAGACCAATTTCAAATGAATCCAATTGAGAAATATAGACCTGCCCAAAATCCACTCTATCGCGGAGGGTGAGATCGTTCCTCATCATAAGATTATCAATAATGCGCCTTAACTCATCTTTATTACCCAATTCTCCAAACAGGCGCCCCACCTGGTAATAAAGATCCTTCGAATCAAAACGAATGGTTTTTTCAGGAATATTATCCTGCATTTTGGCCATTACTTCAAGTGCCTTTTCACGATGGAGAGCTGCTTTATCTTTATCACCATTTTCATTATCTATAAAAACCATATAATGGAAGGCAGCTAACTGCATATAAGCACTGCGCAGATTTTGCAATAGGCGGATGTTGGTGGTAGGAAAATAATAAACATCTTCCCGTCCTAGATTTCTAAACAAATACCCGGGTTTATATTTTTTTGACCAAATTTCATCTTCTTTTTCTAACCAATCTCTAGCCTCAAGGTCCTGGGACCAAATCTCAGATCCTGATCCTGACATAAGGTTGGTCCACATCCTTGCCTCATTGATTGGATTCCGGGGATCCACCTTATAATCACGCACGCGGTATACGAGGCCTTCCATCTCCAGGAATGGTTCAAGGCCTAAGCGATTGGATGAGGGAACCGTAACAGCAAAATAGATAGGGTATTTCCATTGCGCATCGTTGATGATCTTCAAAATCATCATATCTTTTACCATTAAAGCTGCACCAGCAAAAGTAGGATTTACTTTCCACTCAATATAGCCACTAGGATTTTTTACAGATTTGGGCGCTGGTATTTGCACATTGCGTGCCTGCCATGGCTGAAGGCCTGAGGCAATATCCATGACCTGGGCATCCGACATATTAATAAACCGGTCCATTTCTCGACTTTCCTGATCCACTTGCCCACGGCGAGAATCCCGTAACTGACGGATATACCATTCCGTATTTAAAAGACTGAGATTTGCAATTGTAATATCCTTACGCACTCCTTCCACTTCTTGCAAATACCACAGCGGAAAAGTATCATTATCTCCATTGGTAAATAGGATGGCATTCGGTTCGCAGGATTGTAAAATGTTATAGCTATAATCCCAGGCGAGTCGATTATCCGAGCGATCATGGGTATGGTAATTAGCTTTTAGTAAGACACCTGGCATAACCACAAGTAAAATCACCATAGCACTAATTATAAAACTTTTTGCCGCAGGTTTACCTTTTAAAAAGGCATGCAAGTTATCGCCTAGTGCCGCAACAGCAATACTGATCCACATGGAAAAAGCAAAGAAACTGCCAACATAAGAATAGTCACGTTCTCGTGGTTGTGGGTTATCCTGATTAACATAAAGAATAATCATTAAGCCCATCATCAGAAACAAACTAAACACAGAAAAGGCTTGCTGTTTATCACGCTGGAAATGATAAAACATACCCCATAATCCAAATAAAAATGCTAGAGGTAAACCAAATTGGAACCAATCAACCCCGTCTTCATTGGTATTGGCACCATAAGCAGTCACCCATTGATCTGTGCTGGGACCACGGCCGGCAAATTGCCAGAGGAAATACCGCCAATACATTTTCTTAACCTGATAGTCCCAAAAATACTTCCACTGTTTATCCATCCGGTATGATTTGTATTTCCGCTCCTGTCTCGAAGAATAATCGCGCCCATTAGTAGGGCGACCTACCGCTTCATGCTTTGGCGGCAAACCATCATATCGTCTGGGAAGCTGAAACATTTGTCCGTACTGCTCCCGCTCCATATATGCAATGGCACGGGCAACGGTTGATGGATCATTTTCATTAATGGCAGGTTCTTGTCCGGAACGGATAAAGATTGTAGCATAGCTGGAATAACCAATTAAAACTAATACAACGGATGTAAGGGCCAAGGCATACTGGAATTTTTTTGCAATGATCGTAGAAATCATAGATCCAACTATTGCCAGGCTAAAAATAATAACCATGTTTAGACCGATCTTATCCACTAGTTTCGGCATACCGTTAATGATCCCCGCGTTAATGACAAGATAGACTACGCCTGTTATTACGGAAGTAATAAGAAACCCTTTATAAGAAAAATCAAATTTTCTGAAATAAATGATAAGAGCAATAAATGGGAGGGCCAAAAGGTTCAGCAAATGAACACCGGTGGCCAGACCAAGCATATAAGCAATAATCAGAATATAGCGTTCATTTCCCTTTTCGTCCGCACGCTCTGCCCAGTGAAGGATGAGCCAAACCACAATTGCCGTAAAGAATGTGGAGAAACCGTACACTTCCGCTTCTACGGCATTGAACCAATGGGAATCAGTAAAAGCAAAGGTCATTGCTCCTACCAATGATCCGCCGAAAACGATGATGGAATCCATCCGGCTTTGAATTTTGCCTCGGTAGTTTGAGATTAGTTTTACCGTGGAAAGATATAGGTACATAACCGCCAAAGCACTTACAACAGGAGAAATCAAGTTTACCCTGAAGGCAATATCTGGATTGAATGGAATCATCGAAAATACCCGGCCTATGATCAGGTAGAGTGGACTTCCAGGTGGATGAGGTACACCTAAAATATAGGATGTGGCGATAAATTCCCCCGAATCCCAATAAGGAACTGTATCGGCCATTGTCAAAAGATAGACCAAAAATGAGATCGTCAGGGCAATCCCAGCGCATATACGGTTCAATCGGATATAGTCAGTATGGATCAATTAAATTTCTATCTAGGTTTATTTTTTCTTGGGCTTTTTCTTAGTAGCCTTTGGCTTTTTCTTTTTGACTTTCGGCTTTTCTTCCACTATTTTTTCAGCTTTAGTTGAGGTTTCATCTACCTTGTCATTATCTGAATTCACAGTTTCTTCACTTCCCTTTTTCTGTTCATCAATGAAATTGAGTTTTAATTCACTAAGGCTGTGGATAATATATTGTTCTTCCCATTCGCTCAGATTCCCCTTCATCTTGGTCTGGAGCATATCCAGTAAGTCAATATAATAAGTTGCTTGTTCTAGATTTCGCTCTAATATATCGGTAACGGGATTTTTGACTTTCCCTAACGATATCCAGGCGCTTTGGACAAAAGTATTCACCAAATGGATAAATAATTGATCTTCTTTTTTTAGTTGTTCTTCTGCCATGATTTACCTCTTGAAATGACTTTAATTCAATTTAATTAATAATGTTTCAAAAATAGCCGGGGAAAATACACTATATCGGGGGATAAGTCGAATAATCTAATACCGTCATGAAATATTCGCTCGGTCCAATTTATCCTGATATTCATTCATAAAACGCGTTCGGATCAGTTCATTTTCCGGTTGGTTTAAATTGGGATCAGATTTGACTAATTCAAATGCAGATTGGCGGGCTTTTCTTAAGATAGGTCCATCTGTAATCATATTAGCGATCTTATATTTTAAAAACCCACTTTGGCGTATACCAAAAAATTCGCCTGGCCCCCGTAACTTTAAATCTTCATCGGAGATCACAAACCCATCATTAGTGGATTCCATAATTCGAAGGCGTTTTTTTGAACTTTCTGTAAAATTTCGACGTACGAGAATGCAGTAACTTTTATTACTCCCCCTCCCGACACGACCTCGCAATTGGTGGAGTTGAGTTAATCCAAAACGATCAGCATATTCAATGAGCATTACCGTAGCATTGGGGATATCAATTCCCACTTCGATCACAGTGGTAGATACGAGAATATGGATTTCATTACGGGCATAGGCATCCATGACTTCGCCTTTATCATCGTTTTTCATACGCCCATGAATGAGTCCCACTATTAATTCAGGAAAAACATTTTCTGAAAGTTCTCCATGCATTTCCACCGCTGCTGCCAGATCAGACTTTTCCGTTTCTTTCACTAAGGGATAAACTACCATACACTGGCGGCCTGCTTTTACTTCTTCTTTCATAAATGTGTAAATTTTTTCCAGCCTGGTTTCCTCAACAACCTTGGTGATAATGGGGATTCGATCTTTAGGCATTTCATCAATGATCGATAAATCCATATCGCCATGATAAGTAATGGCCAATGTACGGGGAATGGGTGTGGCCGTCATGGCCAATAAATGAGGATTAAATCCTTTCCTAGTGAGGTCACCACGCTGAAGGACACCAAAACGATGTTGTTCATCTACAATAGCCAGCCCCAGCTCCTTGAATGCCACATCTTCTTGAATCAGGGCATGGGTACCGATAATAATATCAATCCGCCCATTTGCCAATCCGTCGAGGATGGATTTTCTTTCCTTTGCCGGGGTACCACCGATAAGAATAGCGCACGTCATACGGGCTGTTTCAGCATATATTTTAAATGAATCATAATGCTGCTGGGCTAAAATTTCAGTTGGCGCCATTACTGCCACTTGAACGCTATTGGCCACAGCAATGGCAGCTACCAATGTCGATACAATGGTTTTTCCTGAACCTACGTCCCCTTGAAGGAGTCGATTCATCGAGAATGGCCGTGCCATATCATTCTTAATTTCTTTGATAACTTTCTTTTGAGCGCTCGTCAATTCAAAATCTAAACTATCTGAAATCAATTTAACTTGAGGGCCAATTTTGATAAGCGCTTTGGTTCCCGTTTGCTGGATTGAAGACTTACGCACGGCCATCAGTAATTGAAGAAAAAAATGTTCGTCAAATTTTAACCGATTCACTGCTTCATTTAATACTGATATTGACTCAGCAAAATGGATATTTCTAAGCGCTTGATTTAATGGGCACAAATCATGCTGGTTCGTGAATTCCAGTGAAAAATGATCAGGAATCTCTTCCAGTGAATCTAAAATAGTCTTTATTAATCGCCGCAAAGTCCGACTGTCAATACGTGTTTTTTTCAATTCAGCCGGTATCGAATAAAGTGGAATCACTAAACCAGAATTAACTGGGTCCTCATCATCCCTTAGCTTATCGTATTCCGGGTGTACGATCTGGAAGCCGTTAAAAAATTCCACTTTCCCGCTTACCGCTAGACGATCACCAATCTTGATTGCTCTTTTCATATACTGGGCAGCGTTGAACCATGTGAGGTTTAGCATCCCTTTCCCATCAGATAAAATTGCCTGAAAGTACTGGCGACGTTTCCCCTGGCGTATGCCCGCTGCTTCCACATTGCCGACTACAGTGGCCTCTTTGTCTTTTTGAAGTTTAGAGATTAATGTAATTGTTGTGCGGTCTAAATGTTTTCGCGGATAATAATGGAGAAAGTCCGCAACACTATGAATACCGATGGCTGACAGTGCGTCTGCCCTAGTCGGGCCGATACCTTTAATGGAATGAAGTGATGTGGAGAGCGTGGGAGCCTTTTCAGGCACTAGGAATTAATTCCATTCCTTTCGGTAGGTATAAGTGACAGTCTGAGATCCGTTAGCAGGAATACTCAGTGGGAAATGAATAGTGGAGGCATCCTTTTTGCGATAATTGGCAGAAGCATCCCGCACTACCCAATCTCCATAAATATGTTCAATCATGCGAATCTTTATTTCTGAAGCAAGAGTATTTTTAACTTCGATGCTGATAGTTCCTTCTTCGCTTTTACGTTGCCGGTCATAATTCAAAACAGTTCGCTTTCCCATTACATCAAAGGCTCGACCAGAAACAATGGTGGCCGTGGCCCCTTTGGGCACCTGCCGAATCTCATCTTCACCTACAAATTCAATATTTCCTTGATTCCCCGTTTGGTATAATTGAATTTTTCCCTGCGGCAAGGATACGCCCAAATTATTGTTTTTTATATTGGCAATTTGATATTCAATTGCGAGTGGTTCTTCACGTTGGCTACGTTCGTCATTTTCAAATAAATAGGTTTTCTGAAAGGAAACCCTTTTTGATGAATAGAGGCGGGTGGTAATACTTTCTTCTCCCATGAGACCAATTTTTCCCCCTAGTTGATAGATATGGTAATCACCCAATTGATCTTCTTGGGGTTCTGCATTTTCTTGGGGTGAATTCATGGTTTTCATCATTAAGGGCGGTACGTTCATATGACCGTTCTGCTTCAAGTTTCCTTCCACCAGTTGGAGCGATACATTCTCAAAATCCAGATTACTGTTATTCTTGATATAAGCTTCAGCCAAAAACTCTGCTCCATTACCCGATTCATCCAATATAAGTCGATAAATGGCATCCCAGTCAAATCCTTTGGAAAGATAGATAAGGTTTCCTCTTACAGGTCCCAATTTCTTGTTTGGGGAGATATTCCACGTGAGAGAGGGCTTATACATGACATTTTCCAGTAACCCAGGGGCATTAATATAATCAATACGATTCCGGTTAAAAGAAATGACAGACCGTCTACGCTGTATAGTAATAGTATTACCCGCTACTTCCACCAGTGTGCCGGTCATAGCTTTATCATTGATGAGTTTGATGTCAACGGTTTGACCTAAAAAATCATAAAGACGGTCTGCAAAATGGAACACGTCCTGATTGAGACGTTGCATGTTAACGGTAGCATTGTCAAGGGTCAAAAATGGAGAATCCTTGATCAAACCAGATGGAAGTATATCCCATGAGATGCTGGTTTCACCCGGCTGCATATTCCATGCAACGGGCTGTTTGATAAGGGCGAATCCGTCCTTATACATAGTCATGGTGGCATGATTTGATTGACCTGATATGAGGGCCATCAAGGTAATAATTCCAATAATTTTCTTCATTGAAGTATTTCCAGATTAGCTTTTACAAGTTCGAACTCTGCCGTCATATCCTGCAGTTTTTTCTTTTCATTATCAATTATATTGGCAGGAGCAGAGTTCATAAAATTTTTATTTTCAAGTTTATCCCTTACACCAAGTAGATGTCTTTCCAGTTCACTCAAACGTTTTGAAAGACGTGCATATTCTTGCTTCGAATCTATTAATCCTTTGAGCGGAACAAACAGTTCCATTTTTTGTACTACGGCTGTGGCAGATTGATCGGGTTTTTTCAAATCCCGCCCTAATGTCATTTCATCAACTTTTCCTAAGGTTCGAATAATTTCATCAAATGATTCAATGAGTGTTTTGTTTCCATTTACATTACGAATCACCAAATCCGCTTTTTTCCCGGGGGGTACATTCATGCCGCTTCGAATGGTACGAACTGCCGTAATTATATCCTTTAACAGTGTTATAGAATCATCTGCTTCTTTGTCTTCAAAGGATGAATCACCATTCAACCAAAGAGTTACAATTAAATCTGCGTCATTTTCATTACGGAAATGGGCCCACAATTCTTCAGTTATAAAGGGCGCATAAGGGTGCAATAATCTCAAAATACCTTTGATTACGTGGACCGATACCGCTCTTGCAACATTTGCTTTTTCCACATCTTCTCCGTAGAAGCGCGTTTTGGCAATTTCGATATACCAATCGCAGAAATCGCTCCAAGTAAATTCATAAATTGCCTTGGCCGCTTCATTAAAATGAAAACGGTCTAATTGGCGATTCACCTTGATTGCTGTCTGGTTCAGTTGGCTTAAAATCCACCGTTCCGGCAAGTCTAATTCAACTGATTTCAGATCGATTACTGGAACTTTCCCTCCTTCGAGATTCATCTGAACAAAACGAGATGCATTCCATATCTTATTCATGAAATTTCTTCCGACTTCAAGTCGCGAATTAGAGAATAAAACATCCAACCCTTGTGGCGCCATAAGCATAACCCCAAAGCGTACCGCATCCGTACCGTATTCTTTAAACAAATCAAATGGATCGGGTGAATTGCCTAAGGATTTACTGAATTTTTTCCCTGTTTTATCTCGAAGGATGGATGTGAAATAAACATCTTTAAATGGAAGGTCATCCAAAAATTCATAGCCGGACATTATCATTCTGGCCACCCAAAAGAATATGATATCCGGTCCCGTCACCAGCGCATCGGTTGGATAAAATGTTGTTAGGCTTTGTTTTTTTTCCGGCCAAGAATGAACGCTGAAAGGCCATAGCCAAGATGAAGCCCAAGTATCCAATACATCTTCATCCTGAGTCCAGTTTTCCGGGTCTTGCGGACCATCAACTGACACGTGTAATTGTGTCGAATCCTCATTGTGGTACCAGACGGGAATCTGATGCCCCCACCATAGCTGCCGACTGATACACCAGTCTTTGATATTCTCCATCCAATGATTATAGGTCTTTTTCCAATGATCCGGGTGAAACTTGATCTGGCCAGAATTGACTGCTTTCAGAGCCGGTTTGGATAGTTCATCCATTTTTAAGTACCATTGCTCCGACATATAATATTCAATTGGTACCTGCCCCCGTTCAGAATATCCCACATTGTGGGTATAATCTTCGATCTTATCAATTCCATCTTCAGCTTTTAAACTGGCAACGACTGCTTCCCGTGCGGCTTCCCGTGTAAGCGATTGATATTTACTGGGTACATTTGTGTTCAAAGAACCATCATTATTCATAATATTTATGAATTCCAAGTTATGATTCTCGCCCATAAAAAAATCATTCGGGTCATGGGCTGGTGTAACTTTTACACATCCAGTACCAAACTCAGGATCGACATGTGTATCAGCAATAATTGGAATCTCACGGCTTACCAATGGTAGGGTAACGGTTTTTCCAATAAGGGATTTATATCGATCGTCATCGGGATGAACCGCAACTGCCGTATCTCCGAGCATAGTTTCGGGGCGGGTTGTGGCCACAACTATATAGTCATCTTGATTTGTTATCGGATAACGAAAATACCATAGCTTACCATTCAATTCTTTATGGATCACTTCCTCATCACTAATAGCCGATTTGGATACGGGACACCAGTTTACCAATCGGTGCCCACGGTAGATAAGACCCTTCTCGTATAGTTTGACAAATGCTGATGAAACTGCTCGAGAATATCCTTCATCCATTGTGAATCGTTCCCGCCTCCAATCACAAGAACATCCCAGTTTTTTCAGTTGGTTTATGATAATTCCACCATACTTTTCTTTCCAATCCCAGGCATGGGCGATGAATTCATCACGTGTAATGCTATCTTTGGATACTCCCTTGGATTCCAGCATTTCGACCACTTTAGTTTCGGTGGCAATGGAGGCATGATCCGTACCAGGGATCCAACAAGCGTTTTTCCCGTCCATTCTGGCCTTACGAATCAGTATATCCTGAATGGTATTATTCAGCACATGACCCATAGTTAACATACCAGTGACATTTGGTGGAGGAATTACAATTGAATACGATTTTTTTGAGGATTCATCATCCCCGTGGAAATAGCCATGATCCAGCCAATGTTGATACCAATGATCTTCCAGCTTATCCCAGTTATAAGTTTTATCAAGTTGTGGCGTTGACATGAAGTTTTAATCTAATGTATTGAAAAAATCAAATTACGATAGTGGGCTACCTTTCTAAAATTAAACTGAATGCTGTGGTCAATTTTAGTACGTTTTGATTAGCCTTTACCAAATTACCGGAAATAATTCGACCCAAATTGCGCATAACCTTGAATCCAACATTTGGATTTTTTTCGCAAATATTGTATAAATCCAATTTATCCAATTTAACCAAAATACATGTCGTTTCAGCTCGAACATTGGCAGTTCTGCGATCACCTTCGTTAAACATGGACATTTCGCCAAAAAGCGGATTGATATCACTTGATAGCTTTAAAATCGCTTTTTCACGGTTATCTGATTCACTTTTATTCATGGATAATGTTAAAGCCTGATTGATCTGAACTTCACCTTTAAGTAACAAGTAAATACAATCTCCTTCTTCTCCTTCGGTTATAAATTGCTGCCCTTTTTCAATTTTCACTTCTTTAAGTGCGTCGCCAAAATGGTTTAATTCATCATCAGTCAGATCAGAAAAAATAGTGAATTTTTTTAATTGTTCATTATTCATGCTTGCCTCAAGGAATTACGATGGCCCGTTCTTCTTCACTTATTATATAGCCATCCTGTGGATTTACAACAACGTTGATTTTACTCTCTTCCTGGAGAGAGATACCTCCATCTTTCAATTTTCGTTCAATAAAAGAATCCAGAGCTGATGCATCCGATGACAGGATCGCTCCAATCCCCAGGTTCGCATCTTCTGAAAAAACTCCAATCAAAACAGATCCATCCTTATTTCTAAAATGGTCAAAAAGATCATCATAAGTTTTCCCGACAAATTCAGACGGTATGTCTATCCGTTTGATGCGCGAGTTAGAACGGCTATAAATTAATTGCCGGGCGATTTGGGGCAGACCCGGATCCAGGATATGAGAAGTTAATATATGGGCACTAAAATCATCCCCAATCACTACTTCATCCGCATCGGCACGTTTAATATGGGTCAGGTTTTCTCTATCTAACAGGTATGCCACCACACGTATGGATGGATCGATACTTTTTATTGTTAGTGTCGCAAAGATTGTTTTCTCATCATATGTGGCCACCTCTGAACCGGTTGTATTTGGGATGACAACGACGGTATTCGCTGTTCTAACGCTAGCCCGTTCTAAAATTTCTTCCTGCGTAAAATCACCTGAAACAAAGTCAATTTTCAAACGGCGGTAACGATTTTTCAGCTGAGTTACTTCTTCCTCATTCAATTCATTGATAAGAACCAAGTTTTCCCTTTTCCCACTATTTAAAAACTGCAAAGCATTCAGCATTCTTTCACCATTGGAATTCCAACCGCAAAGGATTAAATGATCGTTTAAATTCAGTTTTTCCAAACCTTTTCCCTCCCGAATTTTTTGAGCAACAAAAATGGATGATATTGATGCTGTGAGCAGTGAAACAAGTGAAATACCAATAAACATGATTAATACGGCAAAAACACGACCGGCAGGCGTACCCGGTGAAAAATCACCATATCCGACAGTTGTCATGGTTACAATTGCCCACCAATAGGGGTTATCACCCTTAGAAATCTCTCCAGGTTCAAGCCACTGCAGTAAAAATCCGCCTAAGACCATTGTGACGATAATTCCGGCACCAACCTGAAAGAAACTGTTACGAATTAAAGTTCTGACCCACAGACGCATAAAGGTAATTTAAAGCAACCTAAAGTAGTTTGACTTATGGAAATATAGAGATTATTGCTTAATAATATCGATTAAAAAACATATTGACTCATATTCTATATCCCTGTTAGCATCTCTTAGGATGGAGTATGACCGGAGGGGTTATTACATACCATAGTAACGTATATCTGTACTTTTTCAGTCAATCTATCCGACGAGATTTATTTAACCTTAAGGAGGCTTAATGAATAAAGCTATGATTCCCAGATTGGGTATAACCTTTCTCCTGCTGATAGGAATGTCTACATTTCTTTTTGCGCAGCAAGGTTCTGTATCTGGTCGCGTCACTGACGTTGATAATGGGGACCCTTTAGTAGGCGCCAACGTTCTCGTTGTCGGCACCAACCTTGGTGCAGCAACAGACGTCAATGGTGAATACACTATTAGTAGGGTACCCGCAGGCGCTCAGCGACTGAATGCTAACTATATTGGCTACGCGAGTAGTTCAGCCAATGTGGATGTCCCAGCTGACGGTGCTGCAACTGCAGATTTCGGTCTGTCTGTTGCTGCATTGAATCTCAATGAGATCGTTGTTACCGGTGCCGGTACAGCTGTGGAAAAATCCAAAATTGGTAATTCTGTAGGTATAGTGAATATGTCAACTCTAGAAGATGCACCGATCGGTAATTTTTCGGATATACTTCAAGGACGAGAAAAAGGCGTTATTATGCTACCAAACGGTGGTTTGAATGGCGAAGGCGCTTCAATTCGTATTCGCGGAACCTCAACCCTTTCCCAGTCGAATGAACCAGTGGTTTACATTGATGGTGTGCGTGTTGATAATACCGCCAGCGGTGTAGGGCCTGGTGGTACGCCATCTCGCTTGGATGAGATCAACCCTGATGCCATTGAACGGATTGAAATCTTAAAAGGTGCAGCCGCGGCTTCACTTTACGGAACTCAAGCTGCCAATGGGATCATTCAGATCTTTACCAAACAGGGCTCAATTTCCAAACCACAATTCACAGTAGAAGTAAGCAATGCTTCAAGCAGCTACGATGAAAGTCGTTGGAAACCCAACTCTGGGTTTGCTCGAGACCAAGCTACAGCAGATACTATGAATAAATGGCTTGGGACCAGCGTAAAACCGTATGAAGTGGCAAGTAAGTGTTTCCCTTGTGAACTCTATGACAAAGGTAGTAACAACACTATTTCTGCTTCTGTCCGCGGTGGTGCCCCTGGTGCGACCTATTTTGCTAGCCTACGCTATATTAATAGTGACGGTCCTTACGATGAGAATGCCACACTAAATGGTGCCCCTGTTGGTTATTCGGATCCAACCAAACCAGGATCGAATGACATGCGTGACCAGTTTATGGTTAGCGCTACGCTAAATATTGTGCCGACAGATAGACTGCGGCTTCGTGTGTCTACGAACTACACATATACAGACCATAACACGATTCAAAACAATAACAACATTTATGGTACTACTTCCCTGATTCAAATGGGGAAACCGGAGTATGTGACATACAAAAATGCCACCGGCTCAGTTGCCTTTGCAACAGCTCGTGAAACCACCTACCGTTCTTTGAACAATGAAGGTGACAACACAACGATCTCGCTGCAAGCCAGCTATAAGCTCGCCGATGGTTTAAATCTTTCCGGTACCTTTGGCATGAACACCACGTTGAACAAAAGTACCAACTTGACACCATTTGGATATGCAGTGGATGGTAAAATGGGCTATGCCCCACAGGGTGCCCTATACAAAGGAAAGGATGACAGGAAAGTCTATACAATGGATGTGAAAGGTGATTACTCCAAAAACTTTGGCGATATTAGCACCGAATCTGTGTTGGGCTTTCAGGCTTTCCAGACAATTAGTAAAAGCATGAACGGTGGTGGACAACAATTCCCTGGTCCCGGTCTTCAAGTACTGGGCGCATTAGGTTCCAACTCCGCTGGCTCAGGATTTTCGGAAGTTATTGAAGCTGGAATGATGATGCAGACCAGAGTCGGTTATATGGATTGGCTATATGCTACTGCTGGTATTAGACAAGATGCGAACAGTGCATTTGGCGCTGAATTCAGCACCATTACCTATCCGCGCTTTAATGTATCTTTCATCCCCACGACTATGACGGGGGGGTCAATTGGTCCTATGTCCACATTAAGACTACGGATGGCTTGGGGTCAAGCCGGTCAACAGCCTGGTGCTTTTGACCAGTATACAACTTTCTTGCCTTGGGCTTCTGAATTTGGTCCCGGACTTTCCCCTGGAAATGTGGGTGACCCATCTCTGAAACCGGAAGTCTCAACCGAAATTGAATTCGGTGGTGAAGTCGGTTTATTAAACGACAAACTCGCGATTGATTTTCAGACCTGGAGCCGTGTAGTGGAAGATGCACTGATTCAACGTGCTTATCCGCCTTCTGGTGGTTTTATGAGAACACAGCTTTCTAACATTGGGCAAATCGATGCCTCTGGTTGGGAAGCCGGGGTAGACGCAACTGTTATTCGTAGCTCTACAATGTCAGTAGATCTATTTGCAAGCATTTCCTACCTGTCAGAAAAGGTTGTTAGCCTTGGTGGTGCTCCGGAACAAAAAGTGGGTGGTTCTTATCCCCGCTACCGGAACTTCTTAACCGAAGGTTGGTCTCCTGGTTCTTTTTTCGGTGCGAAACTGGATCGCAGTAAAAAGTATCCAATCGACACAAATGGCGATGGAAAAGCTGATGACGATGCAACACTCCTTGCTTTCTTTACTTCGGGCGGTGCTGGTGTTCGTGCAGGATGGAATCCTGTCATGATGACACCGACACAAGCCGATGTTGATGCTGGTTTAGCAAAAGATACAGGTGCACTAGGCTGGTACCTAGGTAAACCAACACCTGATTATAGTGCTTCTTTTGGTACGGCTGTCAAAGTGGGTAAAAACTGGCGTGTGAATGTCATGTTTGAATCCCGTTTTGGTGAATACACTGTGACAAACCTGACAGATGCATTTCGCAAATCTCATGGTTTGATCGGTAGAAATGTACCTGAAGCGGCGGCAACAGAAGCTGATCTCATGGATCCAGCTAAAGCAGGTCAAGTACGCTTGGATGCAGCTAACCGCTGGGTTAGGGAATTCCTGGCTCTTTCACCTTACAGTGGTTTAAATACCATTGAAGATGCATCATTCACTCGTTTGCGCGAGCTGAGTTTTGCGTATGTGGTTGATCCGGAAGTTGCTGCTCGTTTTGGCGCAAGAAGTCTAACACTTGCAGTCTCAGGTAAAAACCTGTGGATTAATACACCTTATTCTGGTATCGACCCAGAGCTGAATGCTATCGCCCGTTCAAATGGCGGTATCAATGATTTTCAGCAATCAATCGATGCTTTTGGTGTTCCGATCCCAAGTTCCTGGACTCTCAGTCTTAAAGTTGGAATGTAAGGAGGTATGAAAATGATTAATAAAATAAAAGTACTCAGCCTTCTGATCAGTTTTGCCTTGATTGGTTGTGCGCTTGAGGTAGATAACCCAAACAGTCTGCTTGAAGATGATCTTGGAGACCCTTCTGCCGCCGTTGGTGTTGCTAATGGCGCGTGGAATACCTCTTTGAATGGGATTGGCTATATTATGATTGCCAATGCTGTTGCCACTGATGAAGTTGTGTGGATTGGATCCCGCGATGCCTGGCGTGAGCTGGACAAAGGTGGTATGGAAAATGTTTACAACGAATTCGTGGACGGTGCCTGGCCCTATATAACGGAAGGCCGTTGGATGAGCGATAAAGCTGTCTCGATATTAGAGGATTTCCATGGAAAAGGAACTTTGCCTAATACACAAGACCTGGTTCGTTCATACTTAACTGCTGCAATGGTTCGCGTTTACATTGCTGATATGTTTGATGATTTTGTCTATTCTGACAAAACTGTAGCTGGTCCAGCAATTGGTGATGCAAACATGTCAGGATTGTATGATCAAGCAACCGCGCTTTTGGGTAAAGCTTCTGCACTCGCAGATGCTGACAACAAAATCAAAGTTGCTGGTTTACAAGCACGTGTTGCACATGCAAAAGCCGTTTGGGGTAAAGTCAACCCTGTGAATACAGCAAGTCCATATGTAAATGCGGGCGCTACTGAAGCTGCCGCTGCTCTGGCATTAATGGGAGCTGATTACAAATGGAAAATGAATTTCAGTGGTTCTACAGTGTCCAACAATATGTCCTGGCAGATCAATGGTCGCCTGGAAATGGATCTACTGTACAATGACTATGTCGCTAATGGGGACGCGCAACCCAATGATCTAGTCACAGGAACGGCTGATTCAAGAATAACTGCTCTTGCCGCTGAATTCAGAGACATAAGTGGTGGTACGGATTATGCAGCAATTACGATCGTTTCCTCACGGGAAATGCATCTGATTATTGCTGAAGGCAAAATGGCTGGTGGTGATGCTGCTGGTTGTCTTGCTGAATTAAATAAAATTCGTGCTTTAGATGAATTAGCAGCCTACACGGCAGAAGATGCTGGTGCAGCGCTACAAGCCGAACGACGTGCGAACTTGTTTGTTCAAGGCCGTCGTTTGTCAGACATGTACCGTTTTGGCGTCACATCTGATGTTTGGGACTCTGTTGAGAAATCTCCGGCTGGCACATTTTTCCCAATTACTATTCGGGAAATCCGCGCCAACCCACTCCTTTCGCAATAAGCGAGCGTACACCGCCTTTTATTTAGGCAACAGTACAAAACATGTAGAAAAAGGGCCCTTTTTAAGGGCCCTTTTCTTTTTTGTCCATATTTATACTACCCTGTAATTTCCCGCTATGAAAATACTCATTAAACCAATTGCTATTATTCTAATAAATACCATTTTGCTGGCGCAGGCAAAAATTGTCAGTTCTTCTGGCAAACCCGTAAAAGTTGCTTATGCGGGCATTAAAATTGAAAACATGGAATCATGGGCAGAAGCTGAGCTACAGAATAAATTTAAATCTATTTTCAGTGGATTAAATTCATCACAAGTAATCTTAAGTGAAGAAGTGAACAAAATAGCTAAGGCTCAAGTGGATTCTTTATTTTTGGATATGATTGACATTAAATCATTTCAAAATCTGGCTGAAAAAACGGGCGCTCAATATGTTTTCGTTGGAGAATTTAAAAATGTATCTCCTGACGAAAGCCGCATAATGGTTCAAGGTAATTTTTATCGATATAATGCAGCGTTAAAGTCCAGTTTTCGGTATGAAGTTCTGAAATATTATGAACGAATGAATGATGAGACAGCAGTAATTAAAAAGCAATTGGTCGATTCTATCCCCAATGCTGCTAAACCAGCATCAGCCAGACAGTTGTTAATCGTTTTTGGCGTAATCTTACTTGCAGGCTTTCTTTTTATGTCATTAACGGGGACAGATGTCTGGGCCGAAGGTGAGGGCCAAGGTGGACCGCAACCCACAGAAAATTAATGAAACGCCTGTTTAAACCACTGGCCATATTTTTATCGGCAAACTTATTATTGGTACAAGTTTCCGCAGCTGTACCCCAAACCAAATCCGAAAAAATTAATGTAGGTTATGTTGGTGAAAAATTAGATGATATCCCGGACGGTTATAAAAAACTTGTGCGCCAGAAAATGTTGGGGCTAATCAATCAAAATTACTATGAATTCCATAATCCCACTGATTTAACAGCTATTCACAGTAATGCAATTTCAGCTATTTTATCCCATAATGAAAATTCATTCAATGGTGATTTATCCCGTTTGTCTGAAGAGGCTAACTTGGATTACATTTTTGTAACATCACTTAGTAATATTTCAGAAGATCAGAATCGGGTCATGCTGGAGGGGAATGTTTTCCGCTATAATCGAAAATCTGATGATGTATACAGATATGAAATACTCTCTTATGCAGAAGATCTGGATCTTCACATCCAAGCGATGAAACGGGAATTGGTTGAAACCATTCCCCACAGTGTTCATGGCTTAGATCGCAATCGGATATATATTCTAGTTGGAGTCGCTATTGTTATCGGCTTTGCCATGAGCCAGACTTTTGGTAGTATGTTCAAATTTTTACAAGATGGTAATAACGATGAAGAACCTGTCCCGCCTGTTGGCGACTAAATTACTTTTTGTGAAAAATCCCCACTGTCTCCACATGAGGAGTATGGGGAAACATATCGACCATCGTTAATCGTTTCAAGCTATAACCCTTCCTTTGCAGAATTTCCGTATCCCTAGCTTGCGTAGTGGGATTACAGGATACATAGACGATTTTTTCCGCTTCAAATCGTGGTAAATAACTCGTCATTGATTTATGCATCCCTGCCCGGGGAGGATCAACCACAACCACATCCGGTTTCGGATACTTTTTAATTTTACCATACTTAAAAAAATTGTCCAGATTAGCCACATGGAATTTTACATTGCCAATTCCATTTCGTACTGCATTCCGTGTGGCATCTTCAACTGCTGAAACAATGACTTCAAAGCCATGTACTTCCTTCGCTTTTTGGGCCAAAAACAGCGAAATAGAGCCCGTACCACAATAAAGGTCAAACACCACCTCTTTTCCAGTTAATTCGGCCCCTTTCAAAGCGGTTTGATACAGCTTTTCAGCCATTAATGTATTGGTCTGAAAAAACGAATTTGCTGATATTTCAAAAGTTAGATCACCGAGCTTTTCTTCCAAAGCAGGTTTCCCATGTAGCTTTAATTCATATTCACCGAAAGCAACGTCGGCCTTTTTTGTATTAATATTATTTACTATGGTAGTGATTTGGGGAATTGCTTTGGTCAACCCATTCACCAAAGGGTTTAATATATCAGTATTTTCATAAGCTGTAACCAAGTTTACTAATAGATCACCTGTATTGACGCCGAAGCGCATCATCAAGTAACGTAGAAACCCATTATGCGTTTTTTGATTGTATGGTTTCAAGCCTAATTCCTGTACCAGCGATTTCACTTTAGTAAGGATTTCATTACCTATTTCTGGCATAATATGGCACCTGTCAATATTGAGAATTTTATCCCAGCGTTTTGGGATATGCATTCCCAGGGCAAAATCTTTATTTACATCTTCCGGTTCTTCGGGCAATACCCAGCGATTATTGGAAAAGGTGAATTCCATTTTATTGCGATAATTAAAAATATTATCGGCAGAAATAATTTCATCCAATTCAAAATTGGTGATCCCTGCCTGACGGCGGAATATATTTTCTATTTGCTGCTTTTTCTGAGCAACCTGCTCAACATAATCCAGTTGCTGAACTTTACATCCCCCACAGGTGGGGAAATGATCGCAACGAGGTTCGACCATATGCTTTGATTCAGAAAGGATTTCTAATGGCCTTGCTTTCCCGAATCCTTTTCTTTTTTTATAAAGCAGCGCGCGGACTTTTTGACCAGGAATGGCATTTTTAACAAAAATGACAAAGTCATCCACACGAGAAACACCTTTCCCACCATAAGCCAGAGAATCGATATTTAATTCCAGTTCCTGGCCTTTTTTAACTGGCATTGCTGACGTTCATAATTTCAACTCCTGAACTGGTACCAATTCTATTTGCACCAGCTTGGATCATTGCAACTGCATCCTGGAATGATTTAATTCCACCGGACGCTTTTACACCAAATACATCCCCCACTGTCTCTCGTATAAGTTTTACATGTTCCACCGATGCACCGTGTTTTGAAAATCCTGTTGATGTTTTTACAAATTGGGCTTTGGCATCACGCACAATTTCACAGGCTGTTTTGATTTGTATGCTATTCCATAAGCAGGACTCAATAATTACTTTTACAATCCTTCCTTCGGCCGCTTCAACAACTGAATAAATTCCAGCTGCGACCTTTTCATAATTCCCATGCCGAAAAGCGACCATATCCATTACAAGATCAATTTCCATGGCTCCTTCGCTGGTGATCATGCCTACATCATCAACATTTCTTTCTAAATCTCCTAAGCCTCCAGGAAAATCGATAACCGTACATACTTCCGTAGCAGATTCTTCCAGTTCATTCGTACATAATTCTACAAACTGCGGATATACACACACTGTTCGAAAATTCCAGACTTTTGCCTGTTCACATAAAGCCATATGATCAGGTCCACTAGCATTCGGTTTTAAGAGCGTGTGGTCAATAAGACTGGACAACTTTAAGGATGCCTGACTGTCCATTTAAATTTCAGTGCTGATCTTATTGATTAAATCTTGGGCGTCCTGTTGGGTTGGCCCTTCTGCATAGATACGTATAATCGGTTCTGTGTTAGAACTGCGAAGATGAATCCAACGATCCGACCACGAAAATTTGACTCCATCAATGGTATTAACTTCTGCATCAGAAAAAATAGATTTAGCTTTTTCTAAAAGGTCATCCTTATCAATTACATCCAGGTTAATTTTATCTTTGACAATATGAAATTGGGGCAAATTGGCATGGATTTCACTAATTGGCTTTTCATCCTGTGCCATGCGATTTAAAACCATGGCAGCACCTACTAATGAATCTCGGCCTAAATGCGCTTCTTTCAGTATGATACCTCCATTCCCCTCTCCACCCAATTCAGCACCGATCTCTAGCATCTTTTGAACCACATTTATTTCACCTACGGCGGATCTTTCAACAGAACATCCGTGCGCTTCTGCCATTTTTTCAAAAGCCAGGGAAGTGGAAAGATTTGCAACAAAAGTCTCTTTTGAATCCTTCATTCTGATATATCCTTCCGCAGCCAGTACAAGAGTGTATTCCTCTCCTAATGGAGCTCCTTTTTCATCAACTACAGCCAAACGATCAGCATCTGGATCAACCGCAAAACCCACATCGGCATGATCCCGATTTACTGCTTTGCTTAAATCCGCTAAATTTTCAGGCAATGGTTCTGTGCCACGCGCGAACACACCATTAGCCTCACAGTGGATTCGAATCACCTCACATCCCAAATGTTCAAGCAGGAGTGGCAATGCTTCCGATCCCGCACCGTTTACCGCATCAATAACTACTTTAAAATGGCAATTTCTTATTTTATTAATATCAATACAGGAGAGTTCAATAGTATGGATTGAATGTTTCAAAATGGAATTTTGATCCGGCAAAAACATTCCTGGCTTATCATCAAAATCTACTGGGAGATTTCTATCTACCAACCCAAACAACGCCTCACATTCATTTGGGTGAAAAAAAGTTCCATCATCACGGACAAACTTTAACCCATTCCACTCAATAGGATTATGGCTTGCAGTAATTATGACACCGCCGCTGGCCTCCGATTTTTCCACCATAAATTGAACCGTTGGTGTAGGGACAATTCCACAAACAATAATGTCCCGACCCAAACCTATCAATTCTTCTGTAAATGCATCCAATAAATCCTCACCGGATGGACGGCTATCCCGACCAAGCATGATAAGCCCTGGATCTACATGGATATGAAATGCGCGGGCATAGGCCTTAACCGTATCGGTAGTAAGGTCTGTGTCAACGAGCCCACGAACACCTGAAATGCTGCGAATAATCATTTGAAATATCTTAGAATAATAAAAAAGGTTCGGTATTCCACCGAACCTTTTTTATATCACTAGTCAGTCAATAAAAATTATTTATACCTAGCAAAACGTATACGCCTGCGTGCCGCTTTTTTTCGTGCAGCCCGCAGCTCATCGCTCGGTTTGATATAGAAAGATTTCCGTTTGACTTCACGTAAGACGCCGGCACGCTCCCACTTCTTTTTAAAGCGTCGCAATGCCCGCTCGAGTTGTTCACCTTTTCTTACAGTAACTTCAACCATGATCTATTTCACCCCCTCCCGATCAGCCTAAATACGTTCTTAATGATTTACTTCTGGAACGATGACGCAGACGACGAATTGCCTTTTCTTTGATCTGTCGAACACGTTCCCGTGTTAAACTAAATTCTTCGCCAATTTCATTAAGCGTGAGCGCATAGTCACGACCTATACCAAAATACATTTTTATCACTTGGCGCTCACGGTCTTTTAAAGTATCCAGCGATTGACGAATTTCATCCTTCAGAGATTCAGCCATGAGCGGTTCATCAGGATCAATTTGACCATCATCTTGAATTATATCAATGAGAGAATTTTTATCACCATCACGAAAAGGTGCATTCAGGGAATGGTGTCTGCGAGAAATTTTCATGGCATCTATGACCTCATCACTGGTCATTTCAAGATTTCTCCCAATTTCTTCTTCGTTTGGTGACCGTTCGACTTCAGCTTCTAGCTTTTCAGCCTGTTTTGTTATTTTTGAGATCGTTCCGACCCTGTTTAATGGAAGACGTACAATTCTAGAATGTTCAGCCAGTGCTTGTAAAATAGACTGCCTTATCCACCATACCGCATATGAAATAAATTTGAATCCGCGTGTCTCATCAAATCTGCCAGCAGCTTTCATTAAGCCCATGTTCCCTTCATTGATTAGATCTGTCAATGGTAATCCTTGGCCTTGATAATCTTTCGCCACTGATACCACAAATCGAAGGTTAGCTTCCACTAATTCCTTCATTGCCAGACGGTTACCTTTTTTAATTGCCTGCGCTAGTTCTACCTCACGTGAAGGATGAAGCGGCTCAAATTTACCGATCTCTTCCAAGTACTGACTTAGACTTCGGTTAGATTCATTTATTGCTCTACCTGCTTTGGCCATATGTTAAAACCTCTATAATTTTGTCGAGAAAAGCCAGGTAATTTACCTTTATTTAGGTATTTCACCCAAGTGGTTGATATAACTTTAAATTAGTCTAATAGTTTCGCGAATTCTGCAATAGAAAGTGCTTCAGGCCGGCGAGTAAAATCTATTTCATTTTGGATTTTCTCAGAGATATTAAATGCATCCAATGAATTTCTAAGCATTTTCCTACGTTTGGAAAAAGCTGCTTTTACAATTTTATTAAACTTAACATAATTTTCATCCTGGACTAAGGGTCTTTCTTTTTTTGAAAATTTTATGATAGCCGAATCCACTTTTGGCTTTGGATAAAAAACATCTGGTGGAATTTTAAAACACATTTCTACATGTAAATAAACACCGACCATAACTGAAAGGCGGCTGTATTCTTTGGTCCCAATTTTTGCTGTTAGCCTTTGACCGACTTCTTTCTGCATCATGATGTAAGCATCATCCCAGAAATCCAATTGTTCAATTAGCCAAAAAATAATTGGCGTGGTTATGTTATAAGGAATATTACCCACAACGCGAACTGGGTTACGGATAGGTATTTCTTCAATAACCTGCATGAGGACATCACCATGAATAATGTGCAATCCTTTCAGGTCAGATCGAATCGATAAGTGTTTGATTAATAAGGGATCAATCTCAATGGCGGCCATCTCTTTTACGTGGGGAAATATTTTTTCTGTGAGGGAACCGTCCCCAGGCCCAATTTCGAGAATGGAATCATCTTTTTGTGGATCAACCGTCCGCACAATACGATCTAAAAGATTGGTATCGGCGAGGAAATTCTGTCCCCATCTCTTCCGAAACGGATGTGTTTTGTTTGCCATTTTATAAACAGGGTTATTTTTTAGGGCAAGTGAAATAACTCCGTAGCATTATTAGAAGTCTGTTGCGCGATATCTTCTAAGGACAGATTATAAATATCTGCCAACTTTTCTGCAACAAATCTTGTTCTACCTGGTTCATTCGGTTTCCCTCGATGCGGTACAGGGCTTAAATAAGGTGAATCGGTTTCAACCAAAAGGCGATTGATCGGGATTTCCTTCGCCACTGATGGAAGGTGACTATTTTTAAACGTGATATTTCCAGAAAATGAAATGTAATAACCCATATCTAAAAAGACTCGGGCCGTATCCAAATTACTTGAAAAACAATGAGCCACACCAATGACATCCGGATATTCGGATAGTATCTGAATTAGATCTTCGTCAGCTTCACGATTATGAAATATAATCGGTCGCTTTAGTTCTCGGGCCACTTTCATTTGTTCCCGAAATACTTTTTTCTGAACATCATGGTTGGAAATATTTCGAAAATAATCAAGCCCTATCTCCCCCACGGCAACCATTTTTTCGTATTCCATTAATGTATAAATGTCAGTTATATACCCATCTAAGGCATCTTTTGCGTCATGGGGATGAATACCAATAGACGAGAATATATTTTTATTCTCTTCTGCAATAGATAAACATTCACGAGAATCTTCGATATTAGTTCCTACACATATAAAACGTGTAACACCTAATTGATTGGCTCGGTCCAATACACCTTTTAGATCATTTTTCAAATCATCGTAAAAGAGATGACAATGGGTATCAGTAAGCATTATTATTTATTTTCGTAGGTAAATTAGAATATGAAGATAAGCCTTAATCATAAAAGAATTAAAGATAGAACCAAAGCGATTATGTGTTTCATATTTCTGTTTATTAACTCCAGTATTTTGCTAGGACAAAATCCATGTAATACTATTATCCAAAAAGTTCATATCAATAACAAAGCATTTACAGTCTACAAGGGAAAACTGGATGAAGCAAAAAATAACTACACTCAAAATCCTTCAGCTGATAACCTAATCTGGCTTGGTCGCCGTACCGCTTACCTGGGTCATTATAAGAATGCAATCGATATTTATACTAAAGGAATTGATCAATATCCAAAAGATGCCCGCTTCTACCGTCATCGGGGGCACAGGTATATTTCAATTCGCTGCTTTAATCTTGCTATTAAAGATTTTAAAAAGGCCGCCCGACTGACAAGAAGGAAGCCTAATGAAGTTGAACTGGACGGTTTACCCAATGCCTTAAATATTCCCACAAGTACACTACAGGGGAATATTTATTACCACTTGGGTCTGGCTTATTACCTACAGGGGGAATATCGGCAGGCACTATGGGCCTATAAAAAATGTCTCATCCTGGCAAAAAACCCGGACAGTTACGTGGCAGCTTCCAATTGGCTATATGTCATTAATCGGCACATTGGTCGGGATAAAGATGCACAAGAATTATTGAATTCAATTACCGATGATATGGCCATTATTGAAAATATGACTTATCATGAAATTCTAAAATTATACCAAGGAAAAAACGAACCGCTTGAAATGGAAAAAACAATCCGAAGCGGATCGTCACTTACTAATGCAACTTTTGCATTTGGTTTGGGTAATTATTATTCCATTAACGGTAATGAACAAAAAGCTCAAGAAATATTTGGCTTGGTCGTTAACGGTAATCAATGGTCATCTTTTGGATATATTGCCGCTGAAGCACGATTAAAATAATGAAACGTAATTTTTTCCTCTTATTCTGTATAATATACATTGCTTTGATATTCGGATTTTCTTTAAAACCCAACAGTAATAGCCAAGTTGTAGATGTCTGGATTCAAAATGGAATAGTATTAGATGGATTAGGTAAACCTCCTGAGCGGGCTGATATTTTTATCTTAAAGGACTCAATATCATTTATTGGCACTGCTCCTCATAATCTAATCGCTAAAGAAGTCATTGATGCTACTGGTAAAGTTGTAACACCTGGATTTATCGATCCTCACTCGCACGGTAATCCACTTAAAACTCCAAAATTTCAAAACTTTACAGCCATGGGGGTGACAACCATTGCGCTGGGTCAGGATGGCTCCAGTACTAATATATCTGAATTATTCAATATAACCGATAGCACCAAAAAGCTTGAATTAGGCCCGAATATTGCGCTTTTCGTCGGACATGGAACGATTCGGACACTTTCAGGCATTGGATATAAAAAAAATCCGTCAAAAGTAAAAATACAACAAATGGTGGATTTACTTGAAGATAGAATGGAATCAGGCGCATTTGGACTGACGACTGGATTAGAATACACACCTGGTCGTTATGCGGGTCAATATGAATTAGATGAATTAGCAAAAACTGTCGGAAAGTATGGAGGTATAATTATGAGTCATATGCGTACTGAAAATGACGCCACCATGGAATCTGATTTAGCAGAATTATTCCGACAGGGAAACTTTGCCAATATTCACGTTTCCCATATGAAGGTTGTTTATGGAAAAGGAAGTGCTCGTGCGGAAGAAATCCTTCACCTGTTAAATAAAAAAAGAAACGAGTCATCTTTTAAAGTATCCGCAGATGTTTATCCTTATCTTGCTAGTCATACTACAATCGGGATTCTATTCCCCGAATATGCCCTAGCACCCAATCATTATGAAACAGTACGCCAAAGCAGACGTAATGACCTGCTTGATTATATCAAGACAAAGGTTAACCAACGAAATGGCCCGACAGCTACACTTTTTGGTACACAGCCATATATTGGTAAAACCTTAAAACAGGTTGCTGATGAAATGGGAATTCCATTTGAAGAAGTGTTGGTGGATCATATTGGCCCTACTGGCGCCAGTGCAGCTTATTTTACAATGGATAAAGATCTCCAAAATCGATTTCTCACTGACCCTTATGTCATGCTTTCTTCAGACGGATCACCAACAATGTATCATCCCAGAGGATATGGCTCTTTCGCCAAAATGATTGAAAAATTTGTAGTTCATGATTCATTATTGACATTAGAAGAAGCAGTGCGAAAAATGACCTCACTACCAGCCCAACTGATGGGCATTAAAGATCGAGGAATTCTTCGAAAAGGCTACAAAGCTGATATTCTTATCTTTGATCCCAAGAAAGTACGCGCCAATGCTACCTTTGAATCACCGCATGTATTGGCCACAGGATTTGATTATGTTTTGATCAATGGCAGTCAAAAAACAGGTAATGGAAAGTTATTGAAAAGAAATTAAATCATAAGATGGGTAGTGAATAGAAAGTTTTGTGTCAATAGATCCGCATTCCGCTTGAAACCTTTTCACTGTCGATAGTCATGAGGGTCAAAGTTTTTTCATTTTTCGCTGCCAAAAGCATACCATTAGATTCAATCCCAAAAATAGTGGCAGGTTTTAAGTTGGTGACCACCACAATCATTTTCTCAACCAATTCTTCCGGAGGATAAAACTGGGCAATCCCGGATATAATCTGGCGTTGCTCATCACCAACTTTGATTTGAAGTTTCAGGAGTTTATCAGCCCCTTCTACTTTTTCTGCTTTCAAAATTTTGGCTGTTTTTAATTCTACATTTTGGAATTCATCAAAAGTGATGACATTTTCCAGTTCTTCTTTCTTTCCATGATTTTCAACAGAGTTTTCCAATTTTTTAATATTAATCCGTGGGAAAAGTGGATCGTGAAGTTTGATTTCAATACCAGATGTTAAACCTCCCCAATCCAAACCAGATTCTGTCGCCCCTAGCGTTTCCAAAACTGTCTGGGTCCGATTTGGCATAATAGGTGATAAAAGGATAGCACTCACACGTAGTGCTTCGGCCGCTGTAAATAATACTTTTCCTGCTATTTTCGGTTCCTCTTTTGCCAGTTTCCATGGAGCTTTTGTTTCTATATATTTATTGATGCTACGTACAAACTGAAGTATTATCTCAATGGCCTCATTAACTCGCATAACCTCTATTTTTTCCCAGACAATTGCTACCGTTTCTACTGCTTTTGATTTCACGTCTAATCCTTCAGCAGAATCATCTTCATCCTGGGGAACTCTGCCATCAAAAAACTTTTTCAACAAATTTGAAATACGGCTGAGTAAATTACCAAAATCATTGGCCAGATCGCTGTTATAGCGTTTAATAAAAGATTCTATGGTAAAACTAGCATCCTGGCCCAATACCATTTCCCGCATAAGATAATAACGTACGGGATCAACTCCATATTCTTCAATCAGCCCCAGCGGATCCACGACATTCCCCAATGATTTACTCATTTTGGATTTGCCAATAAGCCACCACCCATGGGCAAAAATAGCTTGAGGCAATTGTATATTCGCTGACATCAGCATGGTCGGCCAATAAACCGAATGTGTGGTAAGAATATCTTTACCAATAAGATGATAATTAGCGGGCCAATACTTGTTAAAATTCTCTTCATTCACATTGTAACCCGGTGCAGTGATATAATTAATCAGTGCATCAAACCAAACATAAGTTACATAGTCTGAATCAAAGGGTAATTCTATACCCCAACCTAATCTGGATTTTGGGCGGGAAATACAGAGATCTTCAAGGGGTTGCTTTAAAAATCCAAGCACCTCATTTTTCCTATGCTTTGGCTGAATAAAATCGGGATTATTCTTAATGTGATCAATTAAAGCCTGCTGATAATTGGACATCTTAAAAAAATAATTTTTTTCCTTAAGCTCTTTGATATCTCGAAATTCACCGGAGTCTGCTTCTTTTTCGGTAATAAATCTCTCTTCCGACACAGAGTAAAGCCCTTCGTATTCATCCTCATAAATATCCCCTTTATCATAAACTTTCTGAAGAATATGCTGCACTACATCTACATGGCGTTTTTCAGTAGTACGAATAAAATCATCATTCTGAATATGTAGGTTTTCCCATAATTTGAGAAATCTGGGCGCCATCTCATTACAGTGCTTTTGGGGATCCACACCATGTTTTTCGGCAGCTTGTTGCACTTTTTGGCCATGCTCATCAAGACCAGTCAAAAAGAAAACATCCTCTCCTGAATTACGGTGAAAGCGCGTTAATACATCAGCCAGAATTGTTGTATATGCGTGGCCAATATGAGGCTTATCGTTTACATAATAAATGGGTGTGGTAAGATAAAAAGTTTTCATAATACAGATATTGGGATTTTGCCTTTTAAAAGTTCCTGAACAGAAATTAATAGATTAGTTAAGGTTAATGGTGTATACAAATTTCGTATTAATGATTCCGTAGTTTTTTCCAATAATTTATTGATTCCGGCTAAGTCAGCTTGGGGAAAAGCCTCATTAAATTTTTGTAATGCTTCAGCCATTCCCGGCAGGATATTATTCGTTGTTTCGCCTGTTCTTAAACTATAGGCTTGATAGAACCAGAGTTGAAGCAGATAAATCTTGAATTTGAATTCTTCCGTTTTACGTGAGGCCAGCATTGCGTTGCTATCGATAAACTCTCGCCATCCTTTTTCATCAACACATATCATCAAATTGACCAATGCTTCTGCTTCATTTATAATTTCACCTCTGGACTGGTCAGCAATTTCCCTAGCCAAATGGATATCACCTTTTACCACCATAGCAATTTGAATTGCTTGTGCATTATCAATGCCATTATTTTCTAAAATCAATCGGGTTTGATCCAAGCTTAAAGCAGGAAAATTAATAGGCTGACAACGACTAATTATAGTAGAGAATAAGGCTGATTTTTTATCGGTTACTAATATAAGGGTTGTGTTATTTGGCGGTTCTTCCAATATCTTTAGAAGTGCATTGGCAGATTCACCCATGCCTTCTGACAAGAGGTGAGCATCAAAAATCAACACAACTTTTTTCCCTGTTGTTTGCGACTTGAGATAGATTGTCCGGCGTAAATCTCGAATAGAATTAATGGTGATTCTTCGGGCATTCGGAACACGAATTTTCAAAAATGGATCCATCCCTTTACCAGCAATTGCATGACGTAAATATTCCAGATCTTCTTTTTTTAATGCATTCAAGGGATTAGAGCTTTGATCTGATTTCTGACTCCTTGGTAGAGGAACAATTAATTTCAGGTTTGGATGCTGAAGTTTTAAAAATTGTGCGCAAGAAGAACAATGATTGCAGGATATTTCTCCCATGTTTTCACAATTCAATAATTTTGCAAATTCAATAGCCCCCCATTCTTTTCCACATCCCTTTGGCCCACTAAATAAATAAGCACTCCCAATCCGGTTATTGGATTTGGCGCGGAGGAGACGATCCCAAATCATTGGTTGAAAATCATTAATAATCATTTTTTCAACAGCCAATTTTCGGGATTAAGTTTTTTCCCCTGTCCCCATACTTCAAAATGGAGCTGGGAACCATTGATTGAACCGGAATCACCCATGTAGGCAATTACGTCACCTCCCCGCACTTCACTATCTTCATTTGTTTCTAAGTTTGTCACATGACTGTAAACGGTATAAAATCCATTTCCATGATCGATAATTATAGTAGTACCATATCCGCGAATAAAAGTAATTGTAGTCACAATACCGCCCAAAACAGTACGTACTTCAGATCCTGGTTTTCCTTTTATATCAATTCCAGGGTTTTCTGTAGTAGTTTTCAATTTCGGGTTCCACTGGCGCCCAAACTTTGTTATCACTCGACCTTCAGCTGGCCAGGCAAGTTGTCCCTTTAATTTCGGAAATTCTTTTGCTTTTAGAGCCATTTGCTGTCTTCGAATTCGATCTTCTCTTCCGAAGCGTGCAAAATCCTCCCGAATTTTGGCAATAATTGATTCTAGCTGTTGTACGCCTTCCTCCTTTTCACTTAGAAATGTTTTCAGTTCATTTTGACTCTGGCGAATTCTAGTCAATTCACGTTGTTCTTTTCTTTTTTTATTACGTACTTCAGCCAGGGTTACTTCACGGTCTCTTTTGAGACGTCGTTTCTTACGCAAAGCTGTTTCTAAATTCAATTTTTGTTTCCCAATTTCAACTAATAAAGATCGTATTGTATTATGTGTTTTTTGATCTAATCCGGAAATGATTTTTAAATATTTTGCACGGTAAATGGTTTGTCGCCAAGAAGTGGAACTGAAAATTCTCTCTAGATTAGAAAGTTGACCCTTTTTATATATTTTTGTTAATCTACTGGCATAACGTATCCTTAGTGAATCTAATTCAATTTTACTTTTTGTAATTTTCCCCCCTATCCGTGCAACATCTACAATAAGAAGCTTCTCTTCCTTATCAATTTCCTTTAATAATCTTTGTAAAAGGGATATTTCTTCTGAAAGATTATTAACGCGGCGTGCAGAAGATTTTTCTTTCCTATTTTCAGATTGAATTCGTTTTTTTGTCGCTTCAATTTCATCCCTCAAAGATTGTATAGAATTGCTTTGCGCTTTCAATTCCTGTTCGTAATCCTGGGATGTTTTCTGTGCCCAATTGATGGATACAGTAAAGATGAATAAAACACTGATAATTTGTCGCAGCATAATCCCTAAAGGTACTCCTTGTTTGAAAGACAGGTCAATTTCATTGTCATATTCTCTTTACTTGAACCTTTTATCATCCTGTATCTATAATCCAAGTTCTAATAACAGGAGTCTGATTTGAAAAGCGCTAAATGGGAAAATATTTTTAAGGGTTGGAATCGTAAAGAAAGCGAAACTGTACTAACCCTGAAACAAGTACCCATATTCAAAGATTTTTCTGATAAGGATTTCCAAGAACTGGAAAAACTGATCCACAAACGGAAGTATGGTATCGATCAATTTGTATTTAAAAACCGTGCTCCTGGTGAGGGTATGTATATAATCATGACGGGATCAGTAAAAATTACAATTGGTACTCGCTCCGGAAACGAAAACATATTAGCCGAATTAGGAGGAGGAGACTTTTTTGGTGAATTAGCCCTTTTTGACGATGAACCCCGGTCAGCGAATGCAATTGCCACAGAAGATTCTGCGCTACTCGGTTTTTTTACTCAGGATCTTATGACGCTTCAAGGGCGAAATCCTGTACTTGGCCAAAAAATTCTATTTAACCTTGGCGGTGTTTTAGGTGAACGACTACGAAGCACCAACAGCCTGCTCATTAAATCTCAGACTGTAAAATCAGAATAACCTAATTATTGTGACCCAAGAAAAAAATTATTTTCAGCTAATTTACAGGATCATCATTGGACTAATTGCCGTATGGTTTCTGTCGATTATTTGGCCTTATATATCTCAAGTTGTCTTAATGGTAGTATTTGCCTTTCTGTTTACCACCGTCCTACTTGCTAGTGTTGATGCGCTTGAAAGAAAGATCCATAATCGTGGATTATCAGTATTGGCTGTCGTTGTTGTTATCCTAGGTGGCATTGGAACCTTTATTGGAAGTTTTATTTCCCAGATGTCTCAGCAGGCCGTAGAATTTTCTAGTCGGATCGATAAGGATACATTAACCCAGGAATTCAAAGCGTTAGGTGAAAAATTTACCTCAGCTATGCCTGATTTTTTACAAAACATGCAGTCTTCTGACACTGACATGGCAGGTAAACTCTCTGAAGGTATCAATATTGTTTTAGGTTCATTGGCATCGATGGCAGGTGCGATTGGTAATTTTATGTTTATTGCAGTTATGGTTTTCATATTTACCATTATTTTATTGGCAGAATATCACGGTTTCCGGAAATCTCTTGTGAATGCAATACCAAATAAATATTTTGAAGTCGGGCTAAAACTAATCTACAATATTGAAAAATCTGTTTCCAGCTATCTGCGTGGACAATTTTTATCAGCTGCCAGTGTTGCAGCTATGTCTTTAGCAGGACTTTTACTCCTCAATTTTTTTGGAGCAAATTTGACACTAACAATCTTTATTGGCATTATTGCTGGTTTAGCTAATCTAATACCGCTCATCGGTCCATTAGTTGGTATGATACCTGCTATTCTCATCGCTTTTATGAATAATATCGGGAATGATGTCGCCATGGCTCACCAATTGTTTGGTGTTATTCCATCACCATTTTTTCTCTTCGATATTATTCTAATGTTTTTAATTGTTCAACAAATTGAAGGTAATTTGATTACACCAGCATTGGTAGGAAAAAGCGTCGGCCTCCACCCCATGTTAGTCATGATTGCTTTATTGATCGGCGGAACAATTTTAGGTCCGCTAGGAATGCTATTTGCTGTTCCAGCAACTGGTGTCTTAAAGGTTATCTTAAAAGAAATAGCATTTGTCAGACAAAATGCCCATTTGTTATAATAAAATTAATCTTCTTCGATTCGAAATAACTTATAATTGGTAAAAGTCAAATAAACTTCGGTGCCATTCTCATAGCGATAAATCCAAAGCTGATCCCGTCTTTCTAATCCATTAGATACAATTTCGGAAGGACTTCCCATAATATCTTCCACTTGAGTAATCGACATCCCCAATTCAATAGGATTGTGGGATTCTTTCTTCTCTTTTTCTGCCCGAAGAATTGCATCAATTTTTAACCGACTTTCAAATTCTTCTTGAGCAGATAATTTCAATTTTAATTCATTTAATATTCGAGTGTTTGTTTTATTTAAACCTCCTGTTAATTCCCTGGTTCTTTCTAAAGCATAAACAATAAATCGAAGTGAATTCAAATCCTTTAATGAATCTGCCATGGTTAATAAATCAGATGCAATTTGATGCTTATAGGCCGCTATTTCAAAGGCAAGACCCGGATCCATTTCAAGTGCTTTATCAAAACGACCTAGAGCTCGGTCATTCAATCCAATTTTATACAAATTTTCACCCTGGTTTAAGAGGTGTGTTATTTTAAATCTTTTCAAATGATGATTGATTTGCGGGTACCAACCTGACACCATGGTTACATGGGCAATTGCCGAATCACCAAATCCTCTGTTTAACCAACCTTCGGCTTTTTCTACCTCCCGGAGAGCAATTATTCGCAACTGATCCTCAATTACAATAGATAATGATGAATCAGCCATGAATTTTGCTCGAATATATTTTTCAACAGCTCTCTCCAACATTCCTCGCTCATCAAAACTCATTCCTTGCAGCACGAGCTGGCGTGGAATTTTTCGTTCACTTTCCACAATTAATTTTTTTGCGCGATGGACATTTGCATGATTTGGGCTTTCATCCACAAATTCTTCCAATATTCGTTTTGCTGCGATGAAATCCCTCCGGTAATAATGCATTTTCCCCGTGTCTCCTTTTGTTTTCCTGCCACCGAAGAAAACAGATGCTGTGGCATAAATTCCAGCAGTTTGGATTGTGAAATTGTTAATAGGCGTTAAATCCTTCGAATCTTTAATCTTATTAATATTGGTGTGTGTATATTTTAAATCAACACCGACAGCAAATCTATTTGTTAACCCAGGATCAACGATAATTCGCGCACCCATCGTAAATGATTGGGATGGCCCATATCCCGTTGGAGAATCTTTAGCAGAGTAAATTTCAGAAAATGCAATCCCATAAGTATAACGATAAGTTGTATACCAACTTTCAAACCACTGTAGCATGAGGGACTGGCTCCATGCAACCTCAAACATTTTACCAGAAAACTGAGTATTTGCGATCCAAGAAGATTTAGAAATAATCCAGTCATCAGGTATATCAGCCGGAGATAAAAGGTCAGAATATCGAAGATTGATACCGGTATGCATATCAAGCCAACTGTTTCCAAACCAATAATAAGCCAAGTTTGTTTTTAATATGTCCAAATCAAATTGCTGGCTAAGTCGCGAACTAAATCCTCCACCACCAAAATCAGGCACATCTGATTCATAAGACATCCAACTGCTCTTGAGATCTCCTAATCCTAAAAAACCTCCCCCTGCATTATATCCAAATCCATAACGCAGCTCCATAGGAATAAAATTAACGGGGTTGTGAAATTCTCTACGTCTGAAGATACGATCCCACACATAACCTTTTTCATAATCACCGCTCATTTCTTTCTCTATTGGAAACAACTTGAATAGAAGTGATTTTGTTGTATCCTGAACAATGGTTTCTTGAGCAGTAGAAACATTCACAGCTATATAAAGGATGATAAGGATTGATTTTCGTATCACAACTAGCCAAAATAGGTGAATTTCAATACTTGTAGCAAGGCGTCCATCAACTAAAGAATCTATTTATCCTAAAGCGATTTGAAGTAATTTCTTTGATTATAATTAAACGGGGAACTATCTCCATAAACAGTATTTATAAATAGAAAATGTATCATTTGAAATCAATAAAAAATGTAATGAAAATACTCGCTTTTTCCACATTGCTTCCTGCACAGGCATTTACGATAGCCCGTATTCATTATGGCGGCGGCGGCGATTGGTATGGCGACCCCAGTAGTCTCCCTAACTTGCTTGAATTTATTTCAAAAAAAACTTCCATTATCGTTGAGCCTAGCGAATATCGTATTAAATTGACCGATCCAGAACTTTTTAGCCATTCATTTCTATATATAACCGGTCATGGGAATATTCGCTTTAATGAAGATGAAATTATTGTACTCAGGGATTATTTATTGAAAGGCGGCTTTCTTCATGCAGATGATAATTATGGAATGGATGCATCATTTCGGCGAGAGATGAAGCGCATTTTCCCTGAAAAGGAATGGGTAGAAATTCCATTTGATCATAACATCTATCATGTATTTTATGATTTCCCAAATGGACTCCCTAAAGTCCATGAACACGATGGAAAGCCACCAAAAGGATTGGGGTTATTTGATGGAAAAAGACTAATCACCTTTTATTCCTATGAATCCGATTTAGGAGATGGCTGGGAGGATATTGAAGTACATAATAATCCCCCGGAGATACGAGAAGCGGCATTAAAAATGGGTGTAAACATCGTTTGGTTCGCACTGACACAATGAAATCTATTCTAGATTACCTAAAAGAAATCCGTCGGGAAGTTATCCTATATGATATAAAAGTAGCAGGTTGGATAATTTACTCTATTGTATTGACATTATTTGTTCTTGGCCTGATACTTGAAAGTGTATTTTATTTTTCCAGTTATGTTCGATTTACTGTATGGGCATTGGTACTTGGGATTACTCTTATCGGTGTTAGCTGGTTAATCATAACCGGCCAAAAAATCCGCAATAATTCGTTGCAACGTTATCGCTGGTCCTATTTAGCAAAAAATGCTGGCAAATACACGTTTCCGAAAGACGATACGCTTATCAATGCACTACAAATTGAGGAGTCAGCGCAAGGATCTTCTTCTGAGGAATTGAGCAATGCATTTTTAAAACAAACAAGCAAGAAACTAGCAAAATTGGATTTATCAAAATTATTTCCTTTGCATCGGATCGATATCTGGAAACAGGTCACACTGATTGGATTGACCATAACAATTTTTCTACTTGCTATTACATGGAGGCATTCGGTCTCATCTCTCTATCGTTGGTCTCATCCAAAAACTGAATTTGTACCACCAAAACCGTTTTTGTTAAAAGGAACTTCCCGCCACATGCATGTACTTGGCGGGGAAAATGTTATCGTCTCTTTTTCTGCGCTGGGAGAAATTCCCGATTCGGTTTTTATTGAATTTAAACCAATTGCTTTTGAACAGGGCCGGGATTCTGTTATTTTGAAAACTGTTTTCCCATCTCAGGAAAACAATGTATTAAGCGCTGAATTAAAAGAAGTCTTCCAGAATTACCGTTACCGTGCATTTATTCCTTCCACAAAATTCTGGCAGCCCTGGAGTGAAATTTCATCTAAACGTTATTATATTTCTGTCACGGACAGGCCGACCATTGAAGATTTTACTGTAACAATAATCTCACCTCCGTACACAAGATTATCTCCTCAAATTCAAAAAGCGAATCAAGCAGAAATTCAGGCCTTAAAAGGCTCTAGGATTTCTGTTCAGCTCAATGCAAATCAGGATCTGGCCACAGCTGAAATGATCTTGAATGGGGAATTAAAGAATATGGAGGTCAAACGTAATAGTGCAAACTATGATTTTATCGTTCAAAATGACGGGGATTTTTCTATTCACTTAAAAGATGATCGAGGAATAACGAATCGCAACCCTATTCCTTTTCGAATTCAAATGATTCATGATATATCTCCTCAAATGACAATCATTCAGCCACCTCCGATTGTTGAATTGGGTGGAGATCAATCTATTGAAATTATGATGACGATTGAAGATGATTTTGGGTTTTCCAATCTGCAGTTGGCATATGAAATTCAACGTCCAAGCTACATTCAAGTAGAACCATTCATATCAATGTTCAGTCTGCCTATAAAAGATCAGAATCAATCTACACAGGATATCAATACAACTTGGGACTTAGGGGAACTTGGACTGATGCCAGAGGATGAAATTCATTATCATTTCGAATTGTATGACAATGACGTGATCACTGGACCAAAAAAATCCTTATCAGGGACTTTTATTGCACGAGTACCATCTTTGAATGACTTATTTCATTCATTTAATAAAAAAGAAGAAGACATTGTGGACATGGTTGAACTAGAGTTGGAAGAAATTGAGAAACTGCATAAGCAATTAAAAAAAGTTGAGCTAAATCTACTTAAAACGGATAAACCAGAATGGAAAGATCAGCAAGCTCTGAAGGAGACCATGGAAGATGTGAAAGAAAAATTGACTGATTTTGAAACGTTGACTGAACAATTGGATGCACTAAATAACAGTAGTGAAAAACATCAATTATTTTCCGATGATTTGATGAAAAAATTCCAAGATTTGAAACAATTAATTGAAGAGATATTTCCTCCCGAAATGTTAAAAAATATGGACTGGATGAACGAAGCCCTTGAAAAATTGAATACGAAAGATTTATTAGCTGCATTAGAAAAATTATCCAATAACTTAGATCAGGTTGAGCAGGAATTGGATCGGTTTCTAGATATATTTAAAAGGGTTAAAGCTGAACAACAAGTAGATGAACTGCGAAAACGCATCCGGCAATTAGTTGAGAATCAGGATAATATTGATCAACAAATCCGACATACTACACCACAAACTGATCCGTCTGTTTTTAAGCGCTTGAGTCTTGAAGAAAAAATGAGCCAAAAAGAGTTGGATCAGATCAGGGAAACGATGGAATCTGCGTCTAGAGATGTGAAAAATTTTAGTCGAGAAACTGCCAAAAGTTTAGAAGATTTATCCGATTCGAAAGATGCTATAGCATCCAATACTCATCTAAAAGATGCTATAAAAAGCCTAGATCGCGAAGACCCTTACGAAGCCATGGATGAAAGCTACGCAGGACTTCAATCCTTAGAAGCCCTGAATAATTCGATGGAAGATATATTATCCGATTTTCAAAGCAAAACGACAAGAGATATGGCGCATAAATTCAGGACCATTTTACGTGATGTTCTCACGTTGTCCAAAGCACAAGAATCTCTCAAAAATGAGACGACTGATATCCCTAGGAATTCACCCCGTTTAGGTAAGTTAGCTGGTCAACAGCAAATGCTTCAAGATCAGCTGACTCAAACCATGGAAAATACAATGGAACTATCGCGAGAAACTTTTCTAGTTTCACCGGAAATGGGCCAAAAATTAGGTATGTCATTTGCTCAAATGAATGCATCTAAAGGAAAATTGGCTGAAAGAAACGGTAGCGGTTCGTTGGGTAACCAAAACCAGGCCATGCTTGCTTTAAATGAAGGAGCAAAAACTATAATTCAGACGATACAGCAAATGCAGGAAAGTGGTTCTGCTAGCGGATATGAAGAATTTTTAAAGCGTATGGAAGAAATGACCAGGGACCAGCAAAACTTAAATGGTCAGGGCATGCAATTAGCTCTGGGCCAAATGGCTGCTGCCATGAGAGAAGCACTGATGCAACAGATGTTGGCTCAACAGAGAGGAGTGAAAAAATCTTTAAAGCAAATGATGGATGAGATGAAACAGGCTGGCAATCAAGGGCTAGGAGATCTATCTGGCATTGCAAATGAAATGGATGAAGTCATTCGGGATTTAGAACAAAAACGATTCACACGTCAGACATCTGACCGCCAGCAACGGATTTTATCCCGTATGCTAGATAGCCAGAAATCAATGACGCAGAGAGGATTTGAAGAACAACGTAAATCACAAATTGCTGGCGAGGTATTTTATACGGGACCTTCTGGACTGCCCCAAGATCTTGGGCAAAGGCAATCGTTGATCATGAATGCCATGAATGATGCGTTAAAATTGGGATATTCTCGCGATTATAAAAATATGATACGCCGATATTTTAATGCCCTTAGTGAAGCAGAATCTATTATTCTTCCTGACAGTACTATAACTTCTGAAATTGAAGGTATTTACCCTTGAGGTATTTCTGGCCCCTATTAATTATTGGGCAATTGTACGCTCAAACTGAAGTACTTCCAGAAGGAGAGACAGCTTTTGTCCAAGCTATGGCAATAGAGCGCGCTGGTGATTTGGATAGAGCTATAAAAATTTATTACCAAATTCTCACTGGTGATCCAAACCATCAACGAGCCTATTTACAGTTGAGAAATATTTATACTAGAACCGGAGATTCAGAATCGGCAATCCCGATTATAGAAAATTGGTTGAAATATCATCCGGAGGATTTGCAGTCGGAATTGATCCTGGGAGAATTTCATTTCCGAAATCAGGATGATGAAAAAGCGATGGAAATCTGGGACCAATTCAGAAAAACTAAATTGACAAATCAAACCACCTATCGGCTATTGTTCCATTCCTATGTTCGGTTTGGTCAGACCGATGAGATGGAATCTCTTGCACAAGAAGGCAGAGCACGCTTCGATGAACCTCATCTTTTTGCAATTGATTTAGCCAATTACTATCAATCTCGTCAGACCTATGATCGATCTTTAAGAGAATATCTAACCCTTATCCGCTACCAAAAACAATATTTAAGGTATACTACTGATCGCATTTTAATTATGAGTGATGATACCACTTCCCATACATTAATTGATTCTACTTTAAGGATGGAATCTGAAAAAAATCCAGATGTCCAATTAATATTAGCAGGATTTTATTATAAAACTGGGAATTTCGAAAATGCATTACTTCAACATATAGAAATTGGAGTAATCAATTCTGATGATATAAGGCGGTGGTTAGAGTTTTCTGCAAATCTGAGAGAAGAAAAACAGTATGAATTATCTGTTCGTTCTTACCATCACCTTTTAGAAAATATGGAGGAAACCGATCCAAGAATTGTTGGCGACGTTTTATTGGGATTAGGGCAGGCTTACGAGGAACAAATTGTTCAGAACAACACTGAACTGCAATTTGTAAAATGGTTTCCAGAAAATGACTTTTTCCATCACCAATTTGTAAAAATTCCCAACATAGCTGATGACCCCCTTGCAAATACGATCGAGCATTATCAATCTATTTTAGCTTTACTCCCAAAATCTAATACAACTGCAACGGTTCATTTTCGCTTAGGAGAAATTCAAGCTTTCTTAATGCAAGATATGCATGGTGCAAGAATATCTTATGAAGCAGCATTAAAGGCACAACCCCATTTTGACCTGGAGAAAAAGATAAGAATACGAATAGGTGACCTTTTATTATTTACTGGGCATTATACTGAAGCCAAGAATTATTTTGACCAGAAATCTTTACCAGGGAATGAGAATGCAAAAGTTAATGAATATACGATCCGGTATCTCAACAGTTTATTATTCAACCGGGAAATTGATAAGCCTCTGGCATTCCTTGATTCTGTAATATTGGTATTGGAACCAAGCAACCTCTTTTTTAATGACTTAATGGAAATGCATGATTTATTGGTCAATTATTATTTTGATGGGACGCGTGACGACCGCTTGGCATTTGAATCTTTTTTCCAGGCTGAAGCATTGATTCGCCAGTATAAAATTTTAGAAGCAATTGCAATGTTAGATTATATTCGCCAGGAACATCCTGAGGCATTAATCACACCTTTATCCACACTAAGGTTGGCATTGCTATTATTAGAATCTGATCAATTTGAGCAAGCACTTCTAACGGCCTTATCCATCGAAAATTCACATCTAAAAGATCGAGGACTTGCTCTAGCTGGAGAAATCGAAGAACGGTTATTGGGTAACCAGGAAAATGCGTTGAAACTTTATCACCGTATTTTATCTGAGTGTCAAAATTCTTTACTGGTTGAGCCAGTTCGATTCCATATTCGTAAACTGTCCAAACTTCAGGAAAGTTAGTTGAAGAGTCTTTTCATATCTATTTTTGTCCTAATTCAAACTGGATTAGGCCAGAAAATCCTCATTCCAATGGATCAGATTCAAAAAGACCATTTGAAAGCGTATGGTACCGCTTTTTGGATTCTGAATGAAGATATTAATGTAGAATGGATTTTGAATTACCGCGGTGGATCATTCATGATAGATCGTTATCCAGATATAGAGCAGGAATGCCGTGTGCGTGGCGTTTCTTATGAAATTATCAACACAGAACAGACTTTAGTCATATACAATGAAGTCGAAGTCAATAACATGGATATAGTTTTATTAGAAAAAAGTCCGAAAATTGCCATTTATACACCGCCCAACAAGCAACCTTGGGATGATGCTGTAACTCTAGCGCTTACTTATGCTGAAATTCCCTACGAAACACTTTGGGATGAGGATGTATTCAACGGTGCCTTGAACCGGTATGATTGGCTCCATCTGCACCACGAAGACTTTACTGGACAGTACGGCAAATTCTACCGGAATTACCATACAGCCGCATGGTATATTGAACAAAAACAGCAATTTGAAGCTATGGCTCAAAATTTAGGATTCAATTCTGTTCATGCTCAGAAGAAGGCCTTAGCCGAAATGATTAAAAACTATGTGATGAATGGCGGTTTTCTTTTTGCCATGTGTTCTGCTACCGATTCTTTTGATATTGCATTGGCGGTTTTAAATATAGATGTTGCCCATTCTGTTTTTGATGGAACACCTATTGAAAAGAATATCCAACAGAAAATAGATTATAATAATTCAATGGCATTTAAAAATTTTAATATTATCACCGATCCAATGGTGTATGAATATTCTAATATTGATTATCCTCCCAGTGATAATCCTGTTGTCCGGGGTGCAGAAGCAGATTATTTCACTTTATTTGAGTTTTCTGCTAAATATGATCCAGTACCTACTATGCTAACCCAAAACCATGTTCCAGTGGTAAAAGGATTCATGGGCCAAACAACAGGATTCGACCGCGAAAAGATCAAGAAACACGTGCTGGTAATGGGAGAAGATCCAACTACACCTCAAGTGAAATACTTGCATGGTAATCATGGACAGGGAACATTTACCTTTTTAGGGGGGCATGATCCGGAGGACTATCAGCATTTCGTCGGGGATCCTCAAACCGACCTTTCGCTGCATCGCAATTCTCCTGGCTATCGACTTATCCTAAATAATATTCTCTTCCCTGCAGCCCGTAAAAAAGAACGGAAAACATAACTAGCGCATAAATTTAGTTATGTGGATACAAAAAGAAATCTCATTAAATCCAAGACCAAGGGGGTTTCATCTTATTACGAATGAAATTCTTCAGAATATTCAAGAAATCGGTGATATTTCAATTGGTACTATGGAGATATTTATCAAACACACCTCCGCTTCATTAACCATAAACGAAGATGCAGATCCAACGGTACGTGATGATTTTGAATCACACTTTAACCAAATTGTGCCTGAGAACGCGTCTTATTATAAACACACTATTGAAGGACCAGATGATATGCCTGCTCATTTGAAATCTTCGATTCTGGGCTCATCAGTCACGATTCCCATTACAAATGGCACACTAAACTTGGGTACCTGGCAGGGAATCTATTTATGCGAACACCGAAATCACGGTAGTAGTCGCAGCATTGTACTTACACTGACCGGGAAGTAATTCCCATAAACAAAAAACCCCGATTAATACGGGGTTTTTATCATTGATATCCTTCTATTTACTTCACTTTTTTACTGCATTCCAAATTTCATCCATTTCCTCTAATGTTGATTCTTCTATCTTTTTTCCTTTTTTTTCTAATATTTCCTCAACTTTAGCAAACCGGCTGGTAAATTTCTTATTGGTTCTGCGGAGAGCATCCTCAGCTGAAATATCTAGAAAGCGGGCCAAATTCACAACAGCAAACAATACATCACCGATCTCTTCTTCAATATGATCCTTCATATTTTTTGACTGAGCTTCTTTTAATTCCATAATTTCTTCGTGAACCTTGTCCCATACTTTTTCCACTTTATCCCAATCAAACCCAACATAACTGGCCTTTTGTTGAAGTCGCTGGGCTCTGATCAAAGCTGGCAATGTTATAGGTACGCCTTCTAAACGGGATTTTCTATTTTTTTCCTTATGTTTGGCTGCTTCCCAATTCTGTTTGGCGTGAAATGCCGCATCCACATTTTCATTGCCAAACACGTGAGGGTGGCGTTTGACCAATTTTTCATTTACAGTATTTAATGATTCTTCTAAATTGAACTTACCATCATCTTCTGCAATCGCCGCCTGAAACACAACGTGCAGCATAATATCTCCCAATTCTTCTTTCACTGTGACCCAGTTTTTTTCATCAACACTTTCAATAACTTCATAAACCTCCTCAATAAAATAAGGAAGTAAAGATTGATTGGTCTGTTCCCTATCCCAGGGACAGCCATCCGGTGCTCTTAATTGTTGAACAATATCAATTAGTTCTTCAAACTTAGTTCCTGCATCAGTCATAAAGTGATTTCCAATCAACTTGATCTAAATATTTATTTTCTTTTTCAGTCATAGTTTTTTTATCATTCTTTGATTCATCTTTATAACCCATGAGGTGCAATCCTCCATGTACGAGAAGGCGGCCCAATTCCCGATCAAACGGTTCATTGAATTTTGCTGCATTTTCAACGGATCTAGGTAAACTGATATAAATCTCGCCTTCCAAATCTGTTTCATCATTTTCATTGAGGCGGAAAGCAATTACATCGGTTAAATGATTTTTATTAAAGTATTTTTTTTTCAGATCACTCAATAGTTCATCGGAACCAAAAATCAGGGTGATTTTTCCTTTTTGAACACCTTCTGATTCCAAGACATGTTTTATAATTGAATCCACTGTTGATTTCTGTGGTCCATCCAGATCAGGATCCGACTCAACCTGGATTGAAATCACGCTTGAACAACCTTTTTGGAGACCTCATTTTTTTCACCATCCGGATATTCAATTCGAATATGATAAATTCCCCGCAAAACGGGAAGCAACCCAGTGGTACCATCCACTTTGCCCTTGATACGTGTTAATTCAGCCATCGTCAATGGGCATTCTGAAAGTTGACCCGCAGAAAGACGCATATCAATAATTTTATCAATCATATCTTCAATTTTTAAAATATCTGGGTCTTTTATCGATCGAACAGCCGCTTCTACTGCTTCACATATCATTAAAATGCCGGTTTCTTTTGTATTCGGTTTAGGACCTGGATATTGGAATTGCTTTTCGTCCACTTTACCATCTTCTTTTGCCTTTTGATAGAAATATTCTACGCGAGTTGTACCATGATGCATGGGAATAAAATCACTGACGATGTGGGGTAAGCCATATTCATGTGCAAGGTTTAATCCTTCTGTTACGTGGTTTTTGATAATCTTGGCACTCATAACCGGTGTCAGTGTATCATGCTTATTTTCACCTGTATATTGGTTTTCAATAAAATATTCAGGCCGCACCATTTTGCCCAGATCATGATAATAGGCACCTACACGACAGAGCAATGAATTGGCTCCAATCGCGTCAGCGCATGCCTCAGCTAAATTCCCAACCACAATACTATGATTAAAGGTGCCATTTGCTTCGTGCTGAAGCCGTTTTAAGAGCGGATGCTGAAAATCCAGCAATTCAATCAAGGTTAAATTAGTGGTAATACCAAAGGATACTTCCAAAAGGCCAATCAAACCATATGTCACAATAGGAGAAAGCACAGCCACTACGGACAGGTTTATCATATCATAACTCATCATAGTCCAAGTATAGCCCTTAAATAATCCTTGACTTGCTATAACTAAAGCACTACTAACTATCAATGCTAAAATAGCGTTGAATAGTTGACTTCTCCTACGAAGTTGACGAACAGCATAAATTCCTACTGAGGATGTAAACATGGATGTAACCATGAATTCTACATTATTACCAATCAGGATTCCCACCAGCAAAATAATGGATGTAATACCCATAAATCCGATACGTGCGTCAAACATAATAGTCAGTACCATGGCGGCAACGGTGATCGGAATTAAATATTCAGATAAATCCAATTTTTGTGTAAAAAGAAAAGCAAGTCCAACTTCAATAATAATAATAAGTCCAATCAGCAATACCATTTTCCAATCTTCAAATATGGGTGTCCTGTAGGTCAATAAAAAGGTAAAGAAAAATGAAATAATAATTCCAATAACAAGGATACGACCGAGGTAAGCCATGGCAATAGTAAGGCGCTCCTCTTCTACAGCCTTGGTGTCTATAGCAACAGAAAGAGAATGGAGTTTTTGAAGATCATCATCGGTGATTCGCGTATTTGCGTCAACAATTCTTTCATTTTTTAGAATTATACCTTTATTTCTCGGGACTCTGTCCTGGCGCGCCTGCTGTCTCCTCTCCGTAGTTTCTCTTTCAAAAATCAAATTAGGCTTCATGAATTCCACAACCAGTGAATACCCCAATTCTCGGCGAATATCCTGTTCTTCAGGAAATAGATTTGTTACTTCTACTCTGGCTTTGGTCCATGCATTCTGTAAATCATTATAAGTATCGGGATCACTTAAGGTAGGGGCTTCATTATCCCCGATATTTATGGCCACTTTGTTACTGGTGATTTCTGTTAATTCAATATCATAAATTCCTTCAGCCCATCTATTACGAGAAATCTGGATAATATCATTCTTGAGTTTATCTAAATCAATAATTGATGGTTCATCTGGCTCTGAAGAAAAAATATTATCCCACTTTTCATCATTGGTTGCAATAGCAAATTCCTCACGAATTCTTTCCATTAGGATAGCCAAGGCCGCACTATCAGATTGGACAGAAATCCTTGCAACGTCGAATTGATCCGAAAAACGGTTACGATATAGAGAATCTTTTGAATCGGATAATTTATTATTGCCAGCTTGAATTGCTTTTACTAGTGTAAAAAAATCATCGATTTCTGCTACTTGACCATCCACAACATCTTGAGATCGGAGAAATAGAAATGGTTCTGATTTGATTGCAATATTCAGATCAGATTGAAGTTCATTCTCTGTCTTTAGAATTGGAAAATTAAATGGAGCGACCACTTCTTCTTGGGCCACATCATTTAGTTGGTAGGAATAGAGCAGTGTTTTCCCACGGGGGAAGAAAAAAGATAAGATACCAATTACCAGCAATAAAATGGATATTTGCCGCCAATAATAATTTAAAATACTTAAAACCTGTTGGTAAAAGGAAGGTTTATTGGGGATGCGGACCATTATAATCCTTTCACAGCATTAATAATATTCTTTGCAATGATGATGCGCTGGATTTCACTGGTTCCTTCGCCAATTTCCAAGATTTTTGCATCACGAAAGTAACGTTCAACATCATACTCTTTCACATATCCATAACCTCCGAGAATTTGGATCGCCTCGGTAGTTGTCCGCATTGCTGTTTCACTTGCAAATAATTTTGCCATTGCCGCCTCTTTAATGATATTCATACCCTGGTCTTTCATCCATGCGGCATGAAAAGTGAGTAATTTTGCCGCTTCAATTTCAGTGGCCATATCCGCTAATTTAAAACTTACTGCCTGAAATTCATGTATTTCTTTCCCAAATGCCTTTCGTTCAGTTGCATACTTTAAGGCACGTTCGTAAGCGCCGATCGCCGTTCCTACAGAAAGCGCTGCGACTGAAATTCGGCCACCTGTTAATGTTTTTAAAAATGTTTTAAATCCTTTTCCTGGTGTTCCCAGCATATTCTCAGCAGGTACATACATATCTTCAAAAAATAATTGACGTGTATCACTTGCTCGCCATCCCATTTTCTTTTCTTTGGCAGAAAGTTTTAAACCTGCGGTATCTGTTGGGACAATAAAGGCGCCAATACCTCTATTTTCGCCTGCTTCTATAATACGTGATGTAATGTTAATTAGGCCAGCTTCTCCTGCATTGGTAATGAACATTTTTCCACCGTTAATAGTGTATCCACTACCATTTTTTATTGCAGTTGTTTTGGTAGCGCCAGCGTCACTGCCTGCTTCCTGTTCTGTCAAACCAAAGGCGCCAATCATTTGGCCTGAGGCCAATGGTGGAACGTATTTTTTCTTTTGCTCCTCTGTTCCAGCAATCAAAATGGGAATAGTACCTAATGATGTATGTGCTGCCATGGTAATGGCTACCGAAGCATCCGCTTTAGCCAATTCCATTACTGCAGCGGCATAGGCAACCATATCCATTCCAGCACCACCCAATTCTTTTGGAATAGGAATCCCCATAAGCCCTAATTCACTCATTTGCTTGACTAATTCCTTGGGAAATTCTTCACTTTCATCCAATTTCTGTGCTATTGGTATGATTTCATTTTTGGCAAAATCACGAATCATTTCCACCAACATGGTGTGCTCATCAGTAAAAAACATTTTATCCATTTTTAAAAATTGAAGTTTGGATTTGACCCGATTGAATTTGGATGTTGGTTTAACATTCTACCATCGTATAGCCGCAGAAGCCCAAGTAAATCCTGAGCCAAATGCAGCCAAAATAATGTGATCGCCCTCTTGAATTTTTCCTTCATATAAGGCTTCTGTCAGAGCAATAGGAATTGAAGCAGCAGTGGTATTGCCATATTTATGTATATTACTATATATCCTTTCCATGCCAATTCCCATTCGCTTGGCAACTGCCTGACTTATTCTGTAATTGGCCTGGTGTGGAACAATTAAAGCAATATCCTCAATGGTTAATCCATTAGTTTTCATTGCTTCCTGAATCACTTCGGGAAAACGGGTGACTGCATTTCGAAAAACTTCACGACCATTCATAATGGGTTGGAAACGGTCTTTATCAATGGTTGGTCCGTCAATCCAAGCATTTCTACTGGATCCGGGCGCTTCCATCCAAAGACTCTTCATTTCTTTTCCGTCGCAATGCAAATGAGTAGAAAGGATACCACTTTGATCATCGCTGGATTGAAGTACAGCTGCGCCAGCACCATCGCCAAAAAGAACAGCAATATCCCTACCTTTGGTGGTTTTATCAATCAACTTGGTTTGTGCTTCAGCACCAACAACAAGCGCTGTATTTACCATCCCTGAGCGGATAAATTGGTCACCTACAGATAAACTATAAACAAAGCCTGAACAGGCCGCTTTGACATCAAATGCAGCCACATTCCGCAGATTCAATTGATCCTGCAGCTGGGCACTAACACCAGGGAAAAAATAATCCGATGAAATAGTACCTACGATAACAAGATCAATATCTTCAGAAGAAATGCCCGCCATTTTAATTGCTTTTTTGGAAGCTTCTAGGGCCAAATCAGAAGTAGCCACATCTTCTGTAGCCCACCTTCTTTCTTTGATTCCTGAGCGAGTTTGAATCCATTCATCAGTCGTCTCCATCATTTCTTCCAAATCAAAGTTGGACACAACATTATCAGGAACATGGAAACCCAATCCAATAATCTTACTTCTGTTCATAGGATAATATTTTTCATTTAACTTACAAGGTGCAATATCTCTAATATTTAATTATATGTTTGAATCTCCCCGTCAAACCTAATCGCATGCACAAGATCAAGTGAAGGTTTTTTCATAATCCATTTCATAAATTAAATGACTCAGATCTTAACCTTTGAAAATAGAGCTGATCTATAAGCCGAGTTTTGTTATCGATAGTCATTCATCTAGTCCCGACATTTCTGACGGGATCACGCAATCAACCCTCCCCTCGTAGCGATGCGGGTCACATCTGGGGGTTTATTTGATCTTGCACCGAATGGGGTTTACAAGCTTCTCGATTCTAACCGAGAACTGGTGGTCTCTTACACCACCTTTTCACCCTTACCCTACCAATGGCGGGGCGGTATATTTTCTGTTGCACTTTCCATGTATTTTTATACCCCGTGGATTACACGGCGTTCTACCCTGCGGTGCTCGGACTTTCCTCTCCTGATGAGCTTACAGCAGACCAAGAGTAACTATCCGACCAGCTCTAATTTCAATAATCGTTATAAATTACAGCAAATAATAGAAAAGACTATACTGATTCCCAATAAAGAAATCGACTGCAGCTATCACACGTATGGGACCCTTTTTCTGCTTTTACTTCGGAAATAATCTGTGGCGGTATAAAAGCGCCACATCCGCCACAGGCTGTTCCCAGCACATGAACAGCGGATAGGCCTTTTCGAGCAGTATGAATCCTGTCATATCGAGAAAGGGTTGTATCCTCTATATCTTGTCTTTTTTCATCCCGTTGAAGTTCTAATTTGGTTTTCTCCTCCGAGGATTCACTTATCAACACTTCTAATTTTTCACGGCGTTCAATTAAATCATTACTTAAGGTTTCTAAATTTTCTTCTTCAGACTTTATTCGCTCTTCCAGCGTTTCTTGTTCCTCCGTGAATTCTAATGTTTTGATCTCAATATCATCAAGCCCAGCTTTCAAGTGGTCAATTTCATGCTGCAAGGCATCATATTGTTTATTGGTTGTAACCAGAAAAAGTTGATCTTTATGCTTTTCAATTTTTACTCTGATGTCCGTCATCTGACCATCAAACTTACTTATTTCAAGTTCCAGTTCTTTAATGCGGGCTTTACCATCTTCTACAGATTTGATAAAAGCAGACTCTTCGTTTTTCAGCGCATCCACCTTTACTGGCAAATCGCCCAGTTGTTCAACAATATCATGAAGCTGGGAATCAATTTTTTGCAGTGCAACAATCCGTTGAATTACACTCATTTAGACTTAACTCCTTTTAGAAACAAAAAATGCACCACATTGGGTGCATTTTTCATCAATTTTTTGGAAATATAATTTATCCCCGGAGTTCGAAAACTCATTAATTATCTACCTTTCGGGGATTTTTGATCACCATAGCGCGGATCAATTTAAGGTAATTATTTTGTCAATACGAAGGGGAAAGACTGGAAATTATCTGATGATACTTCCCCCCAACATTAGAAAGGGAAAATTGGTTATTGACCCTCGAAATCCCATTACCTGAAAGTTTCTGATATAAGGATTGATCTGAAAATAATTGAATGATCGCTTCTGCGGTTGCATTAGCATCATTTGGTTTGACCAATATACCATTCACATTATTTTCTATAGCATCAGAAATTCCACCCACGTTTGTACCGATCACCGGTTTACCACAAGCGTTGGCCTCTAAAAAAGTGATTCCAAAACCTTCAGAATCTCCTTGCTCATCTGTATCTAAACTATTCATGATATAAACATCACTAGCATTATACAGCAGCGGTTTTTTGTTTTCTTCAATATATCCTAAGAAATGAACATGTGATTGAAGCCCTAAATCGTTTACTAATTTTTTTAACATTTTTTCATATGGGAAATCGCCTGAACCTGCAATAAGATATTTAATTCCAGGGATTTTCTTTTTAACAATTTGAATCGCTCTAATAACAATATGATGGCCTTTTCTTTTGACTAATCTAGAGAGACTTAAAAGAATTTTATCTGATTGGTGCAACCGAAAATTATCCCGACACTCACTTGTTGATTTAGGGAAAAATTCAGTAGTATTTACAAAATTAGGGATAGTTGTAATTTTTTGAGTACCTGTGATTGAGATTGCTTCATTCCTTGTATAGTTACTTACTGCAATGACCTGATCTGAATGATCGATAGTCTGTATAAATTTTGGAATTCTTTTATTATATTTATTCGAATTCAGTCTGGTTACTTCTAACCCGTGCAATACTGTAATTAATGAAAATGAATATTTTTTCTTATGTTTAATCAAACCTTCCGATAATTCCCATGTTGCAGAAATGATAATTGGATTATTGGACGATTTAATATATTTTTTACAATAAAAAGAAACATACCATTTTTTGAACTTTGACCAATCCCGACCATACATAAAAACTAATCGATATGGTTGATCCCTTGGAATCTCATTGGCTATCAAACTACCACGCTTTTTTACCAGTACAGTTACATCATATTGATCTTGTTCACCTAGGTAATTTGCAATTCCATGGGCCCAGGTGGCGATTCCACCCTTTTTAGAAGGACGAAATTCTTCAGTTATTATGGCAATTTCAGATATGGTTCTTATTTATGCTTAAATGGGATTTGAAAATATGTCCAGAATCGTATTCCAATCCCCAAATTGGAGGAAGATGATGATGACAGGAAAAGTTGATATTGGCCTGTAATTGTGATATAAGAACCATAACCGGCATTTAATTCGACCCCGAACTCCATTTCAACACACGTTATGATAGGAGGAGTAGGATGCGAAGGAGGTTCGTAATCTTCAAAAAATTCGCCTTTTTCGTTTTCCCATGGATTATCAAATAGTGTATCCAAACCATTAGATCCATCTAATAGATATGAAATATCAATAAAAGGTTTTATTTGTCCTGACATAATTAAATGGGAATAATGAATTCTAAGATTATTAAAATCATTTCCTAGATAATGCCCTATAGGAAATCCTCGATGAATATAAATATGGGTTGGATGATAGGATTGGTAAACCTGATTTAATACATTGGAATATTCGATCCACAAATTAGAGGATTTTAATGGAAACCCCGTTTTTTGAAATCCCAATAGATAACCAAAACGGTTGAGAAAAAAAGCGTCCTTTTGATGAAAATTTATATCGTCAATAAGTGCTTCCCCATAAAACCGTAATCCTTTTCTTGGAAGCCAAGTCATACCAACATAGAGAAATGCATTTAATCCTTTATTTGTACTTCCCAAATTTTCCCATGACCAAAAACTAAATGGATTGAGATATTGAATGTTTATGGATTTTGAAATACCCGTAGCGATTATAGATTCCCCAAATGTTATTGAAAATCGTTCTGATTGATATCCAAAACTATGCATGTATAAATAACGATTATGTTCCAAAAGTGTGTCCAGCTCAATTGCAGAAAAAAGAGCATTCAATTTCCCTAGGTTTGCTTTTAGGGTAAATTGGTCGAAAGGCCGGGAAAAATCACTTAAGAATAAATTAGCATTTAACCCGTGCCCAACTCTTAAAAAATCTCTACCGATCTTAATTGAATAATCTAGTGTATTCCATGAATTAAAAACTCTTAAATAGGCCTGATTGGTATACATGGTTACATTTTTTACTGTACGTACAAATCCTCTTTCCGCTTCAAGCCTGTCGTAAGTAAAAAACATTGAATTCATAATTTCAATATTCGGTGAATTATACCTGTACGTTGAAATAGCACCATTCCCAATTAAATCTGAATTTTGAACTATTCCTAACAAATCATTGTCCATTTTAAAATGCCCAAAAACACCAAACGAATGACCATTATTTTTCTTTTTGTATTTATCTGAAACATAGTTGAACCAATAACTATTTTGTTGAGCTAGAGGTGAAGAAAGCATAGCGGAATTTGTTTGGAGCCAATATTTCCCCTCCTGATAATCTGTATAAAAAAATTGCCCATGACAAACATGGGCAATTATAAACAAGAAACCAAAAAACTTGAGTTTAAATCTCTTCAATGATAGATGATTTTAGTCTTTGCTTCAATGTTCTGGTATCTGGCACATATTCTGGGATAAACTTTTTCAATTCATCAGTAACCTTTTTATAATTATAATATTTGGCCGAACCAACAATTTCCGATACATCATCTAACAATTTATCCCAATTATTGCCTTGCCCATTTTTTAGCACTAATATTTTATCATGTCCAGTATCAATGATATTTTCTTCATGCGTTTGTAATTCTTCAAACATTTTTTCCCCTGGTCGCATACCAATATATTCAATCCCAATATCTGTTTCTGGTTCTAATCCACTCAAGCGAATAAGTTCATAAGCGATATTTTGAATATTCACAGGTTTACCCATATCCAGAATATAAATTTCACCCCCAGATCCCATTGCACCAGCCTGTAAGATTAACTGCGCTGCCTCTGAAATGGACATAAAGTATCTTTTCATATTTGGATCTGTGATTGTTATTGGTCCACCATTTCTAATTTGCTCCTGAAAGGTCGGGATCACGCTGCCTGAACTACCGATGACATTGCCGAACCTTACAGCCATGAATTTTACACTCGAATCAATTGATTTACTTTGAATCAATTTTTCGGCCACACGTTTTGTTGCACCCATAATATTGGTGGGGTTTACAGCTTTATCTGTAGAAACTAATACAAATCGATTCACCTTATAATCTTCTGCGGCATCAATCAAGTTAAGTGTTCCCTGAATATTGGTGAGGATTGCCTCCCAAGGGTGATCTTCCTGCATTGGTACATGTTTATAGGCTGCAGCATGAAAAACAACATCCGGGTTAAATGAAGAAAATACTCGCTGGAGTAAAGTTTTATCGCGGATATCACCAAGGATTGGTTGGAAGGAAACAGGATGTTTGTTACCCTCACACTCCCTTTCAATTTTGAACAAGTTATGTTCACTTTGATCTAACAATATTAATAAATCCGGATCGAATGTTAAACAGTTCCTCACTAATTCGGAGCCAATTGACCCTCCTGCACCAGTAACCAACACTCGTTTGCCATAGATGTATTGGGAAATTGATGATCGATCTAATTCTACTTCTTTACGCCCCAGGAGGTCAACCATCGACACTTCTCGAACCGATTTCATAGAAACTTTGCCATCAATCAATTCAGAATACGCGGGTAAAGTACGATAAGGTTTCCCAACAGATTTACAAATTGCAATAATTCTACGCATTTCTACGTTGGTTGCTGTTGGAAGACAAATAATAATTTCATCAAAAGGAATATTGAAATTGGGTAATTCATCAATGGAACCAAGAATGGGTATATTATGAATTGTTGCGCCCGATTTTGATGTATCATCATCAAGAATTCCTATTACAACAAATTTCATACCCCGATTATCTCGAATTTCCCGGATTATTCTTTCAGCACTGCCACCACCACCAATCATGATCAGTTTTTTCCGACCTTTTATTAGTGCATTACGACCGGTTATTGTTTGGGCCTCTGATATGTTGCTGAAATATATGCGAATACTGGCACGGCTTACCCCTAAGAAGATAGTGCATAAAGCATAGTCAATGAATAAGACTGTTTTTGGGAAACCAGATAATCCATATAATAATGCAAAAATAGCCAAAGAAAGCAAAGAACCAAAGGAAGAAGCTTGGGCTATACTGATAAAATCGGAGATACTGGTGTAGCGCCACATACCACGGTATAACCCAAAGATAAAGAAAGAAGTTAACTTTGCAATAAGAATGACCGGTATATAAGTGAAAAGATTGCCAATTATATCCTCAGGGATTAAAAAATCAAATCTTAAGAGAAAAGCAATAAATAATGCCCCCAAAACCAGGATAATATCGACGAGAAAAAATACAAATATATTTCTCGATTTATTATATGTTTTATTCATTCGATTCATCACTTAATTATATTTGTTGAAGTTTAATACTTCAGGAAGGAAATTCTATGTGATATTTATCACAGCCATATAGATGTAATTATCACCCTTTTAGTGCCCTTCTAAGCCCATTAGGAAGATAATTAAATAGATTAGATCTGCATTTTCTTAATAAATAAAAATATTCGTCGGAAGAGGTCATTACAGGCCTTGACATTGTGCTAATGTCCAATCCATATTGTTCGGTTTTCTTATAAATTGCCTTTCGCCATTTCCCTTTAATAATACCGTTATTATAATTAATCAAATTATTATACACAGCATAGAACTCATCAAATTCATAGGCTCTTTTTGACCCTTTTATTTCGAAATCCCAAGCGGATTCATTTTTATTTAAAATTTTTTTCAATGTAGATCTTTTCCAAATGCAAGGCATGGTTGATGTCTTATAAGGCGTTTTATTCGGAATACGCCCTACTAAATCATCAAAATATTTGGGCTTGTGGGATATACACAACCGCAAATAATTAGGATTATGATTATCAATCCATTTTGATAATCGATTAAAATACGTCGTTGACACCTTCTGATTTAGGAGTAGATCCTCAAACAATAAAAAAATATAGTCTTTTTTCAGTTGATCGATCCCATTTAACAGATTATCAGACCATGAGATATCTCGTCCAACTTTGATGGTATTAACTCGTGATTGGTCATATGATTTTTCATTAGAAAGAAGATAAATATCTAAGGGACAATCGTTCCAGTAATGAAAAAAGAAACTAAAAAATGTATTCCACACATCAGAATAAGAATCACAAGAAACCACCAATAGATCAATATTGGATTTTTTATACATTAGTTAATGCTCTTTTAGAAAAAATCTAATATGGTAATTATAAATAAAATCCCGTTTATTTATAAATGTCGACCCAATGTTCGATCATTTCATCCATCAATTTTTCAAACGTATATTCAGGTTTCCATCCAAAGGTCGTTTTCAATTTAGTAGCATCGCCTCTCAATAATTGTATATCCTCTGGCCTCATAAATTTTGGATCCTGAGTTACATAATTTTTATAATCTAAATCTAATTGACTAAACACATAATCACACATATCACGTACCGAATTGGCAACTCCGGTGGCACATACAAAATCATCCGGTTCTGTATGGTTGATTATCATATGCATTGCCCGTACATAATCTTTTGAATGCCCCCAGTCACGATGTGCATCTAAATTACCAAGTGAAAGTTTATTCTGTAATCCATTTTTAATTTTTACTGCGGCCTTCACAACTTTATTGGTTACAAAATTAGAACCGCGTCTTGGAGATTCATGATTAAACAATATTCCATTTACTGCAAATAAATCATAAGCATTCCTATAATGCTGAACTATATTATACCCGAATACTTTGGCGCAACCGTATGGGCTTGTGGGACTCATTTTAGTGGTTTCTCTTTGATAGCCATCTTCATCTACTGAACGGCCAAACATTTCTGATGATGAGGCCTGATAAAAACGGGCTTTAGGACAATTATTCTTATAAGCTTCTAAAATGTTCAAAACACCCAGCGCATTGGTCTGAACAGTAAATTGTGGGATATCCATACTAATTCTAACATGGCTTTGTGCTCCTATATTATATATTTCATCTGGTTGGATGGTTCTTATCATCCTTTCTAACGAACTTACATCAAGTAGATCACCATATTCGGTATTAACCCCATTCCCAACCAAATGGTCAATTCTGCTTTCTTGATGTTCAGCTATAGAATTCCGTCGGACGATTCCGTAAACTTCATAATCTTTTGTTAATAAATATTCAGCAAGGTAGCTGCCGTCTTGCCCATTAATACCCGTTATAAATGCCTTCTTTTTCATTTAAATATGTCCATGTTTTTTAGATCTGGCCAATCCTCTATGACCCATTGTCTTGGTTTAGTTTTGATTGCATCTGATAATTTCGCTAATCCTCTTTGCGCAGTTTCAGGTGTCATATAATAATGATAACCCATTGACTTTATGTTTTGGTCTCTCCAGGGAATGTCCGGTTCTCTGCCATCGTAAGACATTCGTTTCAGTTGATCTCGGGCTTCCCTTTTATCGGTTAAAATCATACCGCCTCTGCCAAGATTCAAATGCTTTTGGAACTGAAAACTTAAACACATAAATGTGTCTGGGATGTAACTGTTCTCTTTCCATAATACAGCTGCATCAATGATGTTGGTACCACCCAAGTAATAATAGTCGACCCAATCTTCTTCTTTCCAGTCCCAGTCAATTCCAAGCTTATCGCCCAAGAATGCAATTGAAAGGTAAGTACGCGTTGGAAGTGTAAACTTTTTTATTTTTTTATATCTCAAACATAATTCAATTGAATGGGTGCAACTATCTACTGCAACGGCATAAGGTGAACCATAAAATTTTGAAATGGCGTTTTCAAAATCTGCAACAATTTGGAAACTCATTTTATGCACTCTATATTTAAGCTTATCAATGTTCCATTTTTCTTATCCATATCAGGCAGGTAGGCCTGGGAATGGTCATCGAATTGAGCGTGTTCAGTATCTTCCCAGTTATATTTTTTCACCTTTCTCATTCCTATTTCGTTTAATAATGCGGTCAAGCTAGAATAATCATAAGTTGTTTTATGATAGATCGTCTTATCGCCCATTGGCATTTTACCGTAAAGCACCCCAAGAAAACTATTCAATGGATATTCGCCATCCGTATATAATTTAGCACATACATCAAAATCAGGAACTGCCAATCGCAAAACACCATTTGGTTTCAAAATATTTTTCCACCTTTTTAATAATGGGGCAACTTCCTCTCTATCAAAATATTCTATTAAATGAGAGGCATAGATTAAATCTCCAGAACCATTCTCATAATCTTTTAAATAAATATCAGATGAATCAAGATGATCATAATCACCTCCATCGATGTGAATCCAGCCCTTTCCAAAGTTTCTCCAACCACAACCAATATTAAATTTCATCTAAAAAAACCTTATCATTTTTCTGCCCTTTATAAGGGCCCGTCTTGTACTCATAGACCAATGTATCATCTTCTAAGATCAAATATGTATGTCCCCCACCCAAGGTTACACTACAATCTCCAACTTCTAATATAGGTTCTGCCAATAGAGTACCATCTGTATCATGAAAACTACATTTTACACTCCCCTTGATAACCGCCCAGGATTCCTGGGCTATAACTTGTTCTTCACCCGGTTTCCAAATGTGTTGATGTGGTTTAAATGTCTGTCCCTTTTCCATATTTAATGCAGATAGCTGAATAAATTCCTTTTCCTCCACTAAATTTCGTCTATGTCCTTCTTCTATAGTATAAAATTCATCTACCTTATGTATGATATGTAATAACTTTTGTGGCTCAACTTTTGAATAAATTAATTGCATAATTATTTCCTTATTTTCATCCCCACAATAAAGCAGTATTATAAAATCCCGTTAATTTTCTTTTATTAATAACTTTATAATTCTATTCAAGTCATTTTTTGAAAGATCAGAGCCTGAAGGAAGGCAAAGACCATGCTCAAATAAACTAGCGGAGACTGGTTTTTGGCCATTAAAGAAAAATGCTGCGCCCTCAAATGCCGGCTGAAGGTGCATTGGCTTCCAAATAGGCCTAACTTCAATATTTTCTTCAGAAAAACTCCTTATAATATCTTCAATCTTTTCATGGTTAATATTTTTCATAAGCACTACGGACAACCAGCGAGTGGATTTTCCATTTTCGATTTCAGGCATAAACCAAATACCATCGATATTATTAAGATTATTATAATAGTAATTGAAAATTTCGCGCCGTTTTTCTACATATTGATCTAGACTCTTTAACTGTGCTCGGCCCAAAGCTGCTAAAATATTACTAAGGCGATAATTATATCCCACCTGAGTATGTTCATAATGCAGAGCTACTTCCTTTGATTGGGTGGATAATTTTTTTGCTTTTAATACAAATTCCGATCTATCTGACAATAACATGCCACCACCAGAAGTTGTGATAATTTTATTCCCATTAAAAGATAAAATAGCCATTTCACCAAAAGAACCACACTTTTTACGATTATATTCTGCGCCTAGACTTTCTGCAGCGTCTTCAATAATTGGTGTTTGGTGTGTATCGCAGATTTCAGCAATCAATTTATAATCCGCGCTTTGACCGTAAATATCTGTCACGATTACCGCTTTGGGCGAAATGGATTCAAATGCTTTTTCTAGTGCCGATGGAGACATATTCCATGAAGTGGGTTCGGCATCAATAAACACTGGGATCGCATTTAGATAACGAATGGCATTGGCACTAGCAACAAAAGTAAGGTCAGAGCAAAATACATGGTCTCCCTTTTGCACACCGAGCATTTCCAAAGCCAAATGCAACCCAGCGGTACCAGATGATAATGCGGCTGCTTGTTTCACACCCACATAATCAGCTACCTCACTTTCAAAGGCGTCGACATGGGGTCCTAAGGGCGCAATCCAGTTGGAATCAATGGCATCTTTTATAAAATCGATCTCCTCGCCATTCAGGTGCGGGGGCGATAAATATATTTTTTTATTAGGTGTATTACTCAAATAATAATACTTAAGATAGGAAGGGTTTCAATTGTTTGTGAATAATTGGATCAAATGCCATTTGATCCAATATATCTTCTTTCAAATCAATACCCTTTGCGATTTCAATCAATTCCACCTGATTATTTTCAACTGAGAAGACGCATCGCTCTGTAATGATTAAAATTTCTTGGGCATTTTCTTTCTGGATTTTTGGAGAATAAGTGATTTCGTCTACAGATTTAACAGCTTTTCGAATGTTGCCTTCATTTATAATAGTTAATTTATTTTGATCTTGGCTTATTTCAAGGCCTTTGGCAGTAAATGAACCCACAAACAAAATCTTTTTTACGGCGTGACAAATATCAATATATCCTCCACACCCAAAATAATCATCACCAAGTACACTCACATTAATATTACCCTGAGCGTCAAACTGGGCAAAACTCAAAATTGCCATATCCATATGGCCGCCATTAAATCCAACAAATTGGTTATCCTGGGTTAAAAATGAACTTGGATCAAAGGCAACGCCGAAGTCTGGCCTTCTTTCAGGAATGCCTCCAATTACACCGGACTCCATAAATGTTGTCAAATTTGGATATTTTTCAGGCGATTGCCGTGCATAGACGCCGACTATTTCTGGTACACCTTGACCCAAGATTACATTCAAATCCGGGTTTAATTCCTTTAGGGCCCTATTACCAATGCGTTTTTTATAGAGTGGATCTTCATTGTCTTCACTTTCTTGGCCAAAATCCCCATTGGTCAGCAAACCATCATGAACCACGAATTTATTGGTATACCTATGATCATTTTCCAGATCATTCGTAACAATAAAGCCATCAACCAAATGGGAAGGTAAATCAATTTTGTCCGGGGTAAGTTTTTGATCTGAAATTTCTGACACCTGTACAAAAATTTTCCCGCCAGAAGATCTTGCCGCCTGTGCCATGGAGAGAAATTCTGTTTTAACTGGTTCCTTACACATCGAAATATTCCCCATTTGATCTGCGATAGAACCTCGAATTAAAGCAGAGTCTACAGGCTGCGACTTATAAAATAAGTATTCTGTTCCTCCCATTGATATTGTTTCTACAACCTCTTCTAATGTTTTGGCATTTAACTTACCACCGCCAAATTTTGGATCAACATAGGTATGTTTCCCTACTGTTGAAATTAGGCCTGGGCTACCGCGGCCAATTTCTCTAAATAAAAAAGACAATTGGCCCTGAGGTAGAGAGTATCCTTTAATTTTATTTGTCTGAACCAATTTTCTGATTTCGGGAATTGAACCATAATAACTGCCGAAAGAGCAAGCAATCAAATCGGGGTGAGCAAGATGATCCAGGCCTGGATCGGTAGCTGAACTGGTAAACATAATGGTCAAGCCATTCGGCTTTCCATTTTTGTCAAATTCTTTCCGGACTAAACGAAGTAATAATTGCGGTGTTCCTGACCACCGAAATCCCGTAACAGCTATACTTTTGACAGGTTGAATTTTAGAACGGAATTCTTGTTGACTAATTTGTTTATTCATTGATAAATAATGAATTTATTTTAAATGGGTTTTGCAGGAACACCTACAACAATAGTGCCTGGCTCAACATCTTTTATTACGGCAGCGCCCACACCGATAACAGAACCTTCCCCCAGTCGAATACCAGGCTTAATTGAAGCACCAACACCAAGCGATACATAATCTTCTACTACCACCGAACCCCCAAAAGAAACATTCCCCCCAACCAATACATGATCACCAATTATATTATGGTGACCAATCAATGCCTCTCCACCAAGAAAAACGTTGTTTCCTATTTTACTATTAGTATGGATTGCTGTACCCATTTCTATAATCACATTATCTCCATAAGATACTTTTGTATCAATCAAGGCTTGAGGATGAACAATTGATATCATTTGAAAACCCGTGTTTTTAAGTAGATTAAATTTTTCTGCTCGGATAATATTATTCCCAATTGCGGTGATAGCCAGTTTTATATTGTTTTGTTCCGCAAAATTTAACAAATCCTTCTGGCCAAACACTGGAGTACCATCAATATTATCGGTGGTTTTTTGGGGATCATCATCGCCATAGGCTGCAATCTCTAAATCATCATGATAACTGAGTACATTTGCAATCAATGAACCAAATTCACCTGCACCATAAACAATGAGCTTTTTCATAGAAATAATTTATTCATTTAAAACATGGTTTGATAGAATTCTCATTAAGAAGAAAAAAACTTAAGTTAACCAAGATGGGACAATATCGAGACTCGATTTAAATTGATTGATTTGTTCATTTTGATAGTAACCAGTATAAACACCATTTAAAAAATTTTCACATCCTTCTGAATTAAAATTATGCCAAGATTCTTCTTCTTTCGATTGTAGAATTGGGAAGAATAGTGCATTTGCTGCCTGGGCAGCAATTAAATCTCCAGGTGAATCACCAATAATCAGAATGTTGTCTTGGGCATATTTCTCTTTTGCAACTGCTATTAACATCTCCGTTTTGGTCCCTGTTTCTTGACCGCCAATATAGAGAACGTTTTTTTCAATATTATTTTCAGACCATTCCCGTTGTAGGGTATCTAGAGGTGTATTGGAAATAACAACAAGATCTGCGTGTGGATTAAGAAAATTCATCGCCTTTAAAGAGCCACTTATTGGTGGCAAATCGAATACGGTTGCTTTAACCATTCGATTGACTTCTTTACTCCATTCAAGAACAGTTTCAATAGGGGGGTTTTCACTCTTTGGCAACTCCGCAATCAGTTGCTCTAATGATTCATTAGAAAGAAATCGACTGGATAACACCCATTTCTCAAGCACCTTTAATGGAGGAAGTTGAATATTTAATTGTTGAACCCGTTTGAATTTTCTTAAATAGTCAAATGTAAGGATTAAGGCTTTAAACCGGTTAGTTCCCCTTGTAGATGAAAAAATATTTACATAATTCCAAACTAAATGAACTTCATGCGTGATGGGTGCTAACCCAAATACACGTATCAATGCACCAAGAAAACAGTCTTTATGTTTTAATTCCATTGAATCAAAAATCGTACCGTCGGAATCTAGACCTACAAAATAATCTTTTTTAGGTTGATGCTCTTGGAGATTTTCAAGGGTTGTGCGTTGTATCCCCTTATGCTTCAACTTTATCTCCACAATTTAGTATTAATACAGATTGTCCTTTGCATCTACGTTTTACTTCTTTTTGAAAAAGAGAGGCCGACCCTGTATTATTTTTAAACATATCATAATGATTTGGAATAATATGATTTATTGATAGTTTGCTACAAAATTCTGCCAATTCATATTCTTTGATATTTCCAATGATACCCATTTTTTCTCTTTTTGCATCTCGGCCATTTATTGGTGCAAAAAAATAATCAAACTTAACCGGCGATAATAAATCATATTGCTTCTCATAACCAATACCATCTCCCCAGAAAAAGAATGATTTATCCTGCCACTGAATATGAATTGATAGACAATCAGGCCGACCTTTTTCATCCGCCAATTCATAATGGGCGGCTGGGTATGGTGTCAGTTTAAATGATTGCAGGTTGTATGTTGTCCCAGGATATAAAAATGTTAATCTTGAACTGGATATCTTTACGTCACTTTTTTCAAAAGCACCGATTGAGGTGTATAATTGGAAATCTGTTTTGATCTGACTCAGTGTCCAAGGATCCATATGGTCAACGTGGGCATGAGTACAAATGATTGCATCACATTTTATAATCAACTCTGCATCAATTGGTGAAGGGTAGTTCCGGCGCATATGTTTCTCATTAAGACCAGCAGAATTTTCTATATAATCTGTAAGGTAGGGATCGATATAAATAATAAAGTCTTTTATTTTCACCACATAACCTGATTGACCAATAAAATAGATAATTAGTTGATTTTCACTTACAATGGTGTTTTCAATCTCCTTTATGAGACTCATATAATTGAACTTGTATCTATGATTGTTTCACCTGGTGAATAGCCACTTGGAGCTGATTGTTTATCACAAATAATTGTTTTTTGACCACACCCGTTCAGTAGTAGAAAACTAGTCGGGGTAGAATCTATTTCGTTGCTTTTAGATAAAACTTGGGTAAGCATTTTTTTTTATTACCCGTTATAAAAAATATTAAGTGCGGAATGTTTATTAAAACATTCATCGAAACTCTAATTCTTTGATAGGGTTCATAACTATTTTTAAAACAATAACAATACTCTTCTTCACTATTTTCACTAAATATGCCTGCGGTATGTCCATCACTCCCCATCCCTAAAAAAGCAGCATCAGGGAATTTATTCTTGAGCGTATTTGATATTTCATTTAAGGCATTTTTAATGTTATCATTGTATTGTGGGAATGGTGCAATTAATTCAGGCTTTTGATTACGTTTAATTCTATCAACCAATTCTCTTTTAATCATTCCAGTATTTGAATCAGAAGAACTCATAGGGACAATACGTTCGTCAGTTGCCATGATTGAAATCCTATCCCATTCCATTGTACTAAGTATAAGTTTAGCATAAAATGCAATAGGTGACTGTCCTCCCGGGAATAGAACAGAGGCTGGCCTTTTTACTGTTATTTCTTGAAATATGCGCGAGGCCACTTCCGCAGCGACCTCTTGGGAGTCATTAACGATTAATTTTATTGAATTATTAAATACTATTCCTTAAAGGTTTGATTCTTTTTTTATTGCATTAATCGTTTTTATTAGATGAGCCTTTATTTTCCGGTTGTTTGGAACCCATAAATTCCGGCATAATCTCTTGTGTTTCAGCCCGAACGCCTTCACCCTTGACTACCTGCTGAAAGGTTTTAAACAAAATTTTCAGGTCCATTAAAAAATTGTGGTGTTCCACATAGTCTATATCATAATCAAATTTTACTCCCCAAGAAAGAAGATTCCTTCCTTTGACTTGAGCTAATCCAGTGATCCCAGGCCTTACTTCATGGCGGCGGTTTTGATAATCATTAAAACGGGGGCCATATTTCTCAGGCAGAGGCCGGGGCCCAACCAAACTCATCTGGCCTCTAATTACATTTAAAAGTACGGGTAATTCATCCAAACTTAAGCGACGCAATAAACGCCCCCAAGACGTCAAGCGAGATACATCGTGTTTTGCACTAAGTGATGGACCAACTGTCATTGTTCGAAATTTTACCATAATAAAAGGCGCACTATTAACACCTAAACGCCGATGGTAAAAAAATACTGGCCATCCCTGCATAACCAGCCCAATCAAGACTAGGGTTGTGATAAGTGGGGATAGACATAACATTAGTCCAAGGCTGAAAACAAAATCAAAAATACGTTTCAAATCGCAATAATCCGAATTAAGTGTTAACCTTTTGTGCAAGCCCCACGAGCAAACTACCCATTCCGAAAGTACCGGAAATAAAATAGACCAGATGCTGAAACATATTCCAGTTACGTACCTGGCCCCAGACAGGATGATTATTGGCATATACAGTAATTAGCTTTGTTTCCATATTCAATATATTAACGAGATGCTGTAGTGTTTTTCTTTGGTAGGCTCGTAGATGCATTGGAGGTTGAATGAAACCATAATCTTTGGAAATAAAGGGAGAAATTTTCCGCATTTTGGCCGTTAATGATTGATGATTAGGCAGTTCCAAATGTAAAATACCACCGGACCGGAGTCGATCAGTTAGAAGCGCCATAAAAGACGTGGGATATTTCACATGCTCCAAGACCTGGTAGGCTATGACTACATCAAACTTTCCTTCGACTTCAACCAATGGCTGAGTAGATATGGGCACATTGTTTTGTTGTCCAAACTGCTCCCAATAGGAATTGATATCAATACCGGTCCAATCCACACTGCGAATTGAAAAAGGCCGGTAAAAAACACCAGGACCGCAACCAACCTCCAGAACGCTCCGGCAGGGATGACCCAAGATAGTTTCATAAACTTTTAACCGAGCATTACATAGACGATCAGCCAATTTCTGGGTGGTATGGAATGAAGCTGACATCATTTCGATCCCCTGTTGGTGGACTGGGGAAGAATTTCCGTCAATGTCTTTGATGTCCATATTATTGCAATAATCCAGTCCACAGTTTCTACATGAAAAAATGGTATTAGGACCCCAAGTAAAATATTTTAAATCTTGAGTCGCATTGCATATGGGACAATTATTTTTGTAATCGTTCAAGATATATTGCTCTGATGAATATCATAGGCAGTGTCAATGCTCTTGGCAAATAGTTTGAAACATGTTTCCACATCAAACCGAGAAGCGAGTTGTTTAGAGGCCGTTGCCATTTTTCTTAAGTCAGTCTGATCAGATATCAGGGTATTGAGTTGCTCTGCAGCGGTACGTGGATCGTCTGCAGGTACCACCAAGCCTGCTTTAGTTTCACAGAGTAAATCCGCCTGCCAACCTCCATAATTGATCATTATCGGTCTACCTGCAGCCAGAGCATCAAAAAACTTGTTGGCAGAATTATTCTGCATTTCCGGCAAATCAATAAAAAATGAAGTAGTAACGGTGGCTGCTGACAGTAGTGCCGGCATTTGATCCTTAGGCAAATAATTAATGAAAAAGAGCGTTTTATTCAGTATCCCATATTTTTCTGCTAGATGTGATAGCTGGTCCCGTTCATAGCCATCACCAACGAGAAGGAATCGAACATCTTGGTTGAGTTTTTTTATTTCCAGTGCCATTTCTATCAAATAACTGAGGCCATTTATCCGTCCAAAAGCACCGGTATATACAACCAAGGGTTGATTAGTCAGCCATGAAAAATTTTGGCGGAATCTCTGTCCTTCTTCGGAGGCAACATTAAAGTGCTCAATATCACTTAAATTAGTAATGGTGCTCAGTTTCTTATTTGGTACCCCATTTTTCAATAACTCGGCATGCATACCTTCAGAAAGTAACACTACTTGTTGTGAAGCCTGATAAACCATTTTTTCAAGTTTGCATGCCAACCAAATTAATAGCGGAGATTTAATGGCACCAACCGCAATCGGTAGTTGAGGCCAAAGATCACGAACCTCAAAGACCAGCGGTACTTTGTTTTTATACTTAAACCATAAAGCGGGGAGTGCTACGCTAAGGGGTGTGCTGCTGGCCACAACAAGGTCATATTTTAGTTTTGAGCCGACTTTCAAAGTATACCAAATATATTTAATAAATATTAAAATTCGTTGAGTAATAGACATACGGTTTGCATAAGAAACGGGCAGCCAGTACACATAAATACCTTTTTCGATACTGAAGCGGCTAGGTGCTAGACCCTGCCAATCGCTGGTAACCATGTGAATTGTATCCCCTCGTGAGACTAACCGTCTAGCAAATTCATAGGAACGGGTAGAACCAGGCATAGACGGTGTATTAAAATACTGATGCAGATATAAAATATTCATTTGTCTATGTATTTTGACATAACATAACGGTGGGCTTCCCGTGCCTTATTAAATATAAAGCGTTGATCCATATTTTTAATACTGGTATGCTCTTGGTGAATCAGTTTTAGATCTGGATTGAAAGTAACTGGGCAATCAACCTGCTTGGCAATCTCAGCAACGGTGAGTTCTTCCCCATAAAGAGAAAAATTGTCATCTAGCCAACCCCCTTGTTCAAAAAAATATTTTGAAAAAAGAATGCCTGCACCATGAACAGCATAAACGGGCAAAGGACCGAGATTTTTAGATTGATTATTATTATATAACAAACGATCACGAATTTTTTTTATAACCAGTAATAGACGTGAAAATGAAAAAGAAACATAAAATATTTTCCAATAAAATTTCTTGATTACGCTCATTGGCTCAAGCATAAATGGGTTGAGCGGTAAACGAGTTTTTTCCCCAATAATTTCTGGTCCGAGTATTGGGTATTTCCTGAGATCGATTTTTTCCAGATTTTTGAAAAAATTTGAATCCTGGAATGTTATATCATTATTGCATACCATAATCCAATCTGGGTAACTACCATGTATATCTAGCATTTTATTTATAACCTGGTTGGCCGCCGGCCAATAGAATTGATTAATAGCAAAAGGGAATAACTCAATTTCGATATCTGAACCGGTTTTTAATTTATTGAGTTTATTATAATTAGCATCCTGACTAGCGTTATCTGCGATGCCAATTTGAATTTTCAAAGTGTTTTTTTTGCATGCTTGCAGCGATTCAAGCAAATTGCTTGTCGGGGTAGGATCGCCGTAATTAACTGTTATAAGCCAAATTTGCATTTCGAGATGATAAAAAAACCAAAAATGTAATTATCCATGAAAAGATAATGCTGTTGTAATGAAAAATACTAATCAATGGAGAATAGAAAGTAAAAGCATAAAAAATAGAAAGAGGTATCAGGGCCAGCTGGCTACCATTGCGTGAATGATTAAATGCTAGCTGGGCTAAAAAACCACTGGTGAATATGATCATAATTGCACCAACTATTGAAAAATCAGTAATGAGACCTCTCAATGCAGTGAAAATGTTAGTTGAAACACCAATTGCAATTATAGAAGAGTCATAAAAACCTAAAGGTCTCTCAATGAGCCCAGCTAAATTTGAAGGACCTGCAAAAGTTGTGAGCCCCATTGTAGGTATTGTGTTATGATATAGCGTGAACCATTGCGTAAAAGCTGCAAGATAACCAAAAAAATATGCTTTAATCCGAGTTATCAATAATTCAAAAATAATTGTATCCATGCCTTGCCGCAACCACTGTACAAGAATAAAAAGGATGGTGAAAGATGAAAAAAGGATTATACTACCCAATAAAATTTTCCAAAATTTTCTACTGTTAGTTAAATTATTGTTTTCTATTCTGACGCTTGACGCAATAACTGCTGAAAAAAACAATACCAAACCTAACAGGATACTGGTTCGTGTTCCTTCGATCAAACCTAGAAGGATTGCTAAACATAAAGGTAAAATAGAAAGTAATTTTACTTTGATAGTGGATTGTTTGAGCGAAAAAATAAAACCACCAAGTAAAGTTGCAGGATAAATACAATATAAACTGTATGTGATTACATCAGGATATTCTAAATAGCCAGAATAGCGCTCTATTGAAATCAAATTGGGTATGGCCAATAAAATATTAGTTTCAAAAGTTGAAGCATAGTTTGAAAATGCATGAAGGATTAACAATAATAATCCCATGGCACTAACACACAATAAGCTCATCAATGCAATCAGCCAAACTCTAGGAATAGATTTATTATTATATAATTTTTTTTCATTCCGATTAGGAACTGAGCAGAAAGCAAAAAATGCACCTGCCGAACATGCCATGGTCGCTATAGCAATAAACCACAATCCAAGACTGTTGATTGAAAAATCAGGTGCGAATATGAGAGGTGCAAACATAAATAATGACCATAAAAGAGAGAAAAAAGCACCAGGCGTCAACCAAGATTTCGTAATGATACGCGAGGTTATAGCTGTAATAATAATAGCTGAAACAGGCCAAATTGAAATCATTGTTTGTATTTTTGTTTTATTAATGAATTAACTGAAAAAGTGGCCGTGAGCAAACAATATACAATAGCGGAAGTTGCCGCCGTATATGCGGTAGCTAAAACACCTATTATGGGAATAAAAAGAATATTCCCAATGATATTAATAAGTAATGCGAGTAGAATAAAAAATGCCATAAGCATTGTTTTTTCTTCTAGTTCAAGCATCTTGTGCGTTAGAAAAGATAATTGCCAGAAAAATCCTGCAATAAGCAAGGGCATCACCAATGGTTTAAATTTTAATGAAATTTCTGGGATTACCCATTGTAATAACTTAAATAATTCCTCATTAAAAATTTGGGTCGGTAAAATAATTAATACAAAAACACCTAATAATGTTAGTAAACCTATTTTTAGTAGGTTCATAACCTGTCTGTATTTGGCTTGATTCCATAAATTCATGATGCGAGGATGTAATGCCATTATAAGCGGAAATACCAGAAAAGAAAACATACGGGTAAGCAATTCTTGTAGACCTGCGTAGGCACCTAAATCTTTGAGCGTAAGAAAATGGGCAATGAACAATCGATCCAAGTAAGGTAACGCTAAACCAAAAGCAAACCATAATGAAATTGGGATACCAAATCTTAACCATTTATTAACTAAATCATTTTTCTGAAATTTTATAATTAATGAAAAAATATTGGGGGGCCACAGTTTGATATTTCGAATGATAACCCAGCTTGAAACCAAAAGAAAAGACAGTGATACACCAAACAACATTGCTGTACTAGTTTTATCATAGATAAAAATGATACTTAATGGGAGTAGTATAGCTAAAATTGACTGAACTGATGTTATCGATATTACATGTTTTGGATTAATGTTTGATTGGTATAATGTTTTGATTAGAGTAAAACAAGCTATGGATCCAATACAAATCAGACTCACATTAAATTCATTAGATGTAGTGCGACCAGACCAAAGCAAAATGATTAAAATAGTAGCACCAGTAATACTAGAAACGATGAAACTTGTGATAAGTGAAATAGAAAATTGATCATGTTGTTTATCCATCTCTAAATATCTTAATTGTGATTGGTTTAGCCAGCCAAAACAAAACGCGACCAATAGGTTACACTGCGCTAATATTAAACTGTATTGACCATATGTTTCTGAACCCAGAAAACGAATAAAAATTATTATAGCTGAAAACCCAGCAATACCTGGTATAAACTTTGAAAAACCATACATAAGGGTTTCCTTGAAAATGGTATACAATGAAATTTGTTGATTCAAATCTGTCTAATTAGTTTTTCTTAGTGGTGAGTTTTAAAGGTTGGATTGATACAAGAATCAGAAAATCAATTATTATTTTGATCTGATTCCAAAAGATGTTCTTTAAAGTAAATAGTAAATATGGAAAGGAATATGCCAAAAAATAGAGCCAATGTTACACTTAATCCACGACGAGGTCGCGTCAGTTTGGCTGGTATATTGGGGCCATCGATTAACTGAACCATATCATCCCTTTCAACCTCATCAATTTTAGCTTTTTCATGCTGGGTTCTTAAAGTAACGTAGAGACTGCTCTGCAGATCTAATTCTCGACCCATTTCCTGAACCTGCATTTCCAGGGAAGGCGACGAAGATAAATTGCGATTATATTCTCTGAATTCCCGTAATTCTCTTTCCATTTTTTTCATTTCTCCGGAAACTTCAACTAGTCTTTCTTCAATAAAAAGACGTTTTTGCCGTACTCGATTAGTTTTTAATTGGCGTTGAATCTGGCCTGATTCTTGGATTAGATTTTTAGATAATTCTGCAGCAAACTGTGGTTCAAATGCCTCTACTTCTAGTGTAACAACAGGAGACAGCCGATCTTTTGAAATCTTAATCATTTTACGCAATTCTGTAATCGCCCGATTGAACCACTCCTTCTCCGGATACTTAGTTAACCCATTCTCACTAAATAAGATTTCTTTTAGCAGTTTTTCACCATATTTTTCTGTGATATACATTCCTTCAAGAAGTGTCGCCATTAAATCACTGCTCTGCACGATTTCAGGATATATTTCATCCCAAGGTACTGTACCACCCATAGATAAAGGAATATTGACCCCCAACTGAGCAGCAACACTGGAAAAACCGTTGGAACTAGTGCTGCCATCTTCAGACACGGGTAATACTTTTGAAACAGAGGTATATACGGGATCAGCAATCCAAAATACGTAAACAGCCATCAACATTATAGACGAAAACGGTATCCCAATCAAAGTTTTAGTATATTGACTTAATATCGATTTAGTACGAACCCATGAAAATTTTTGCGTATTCAATCCCATATCAACTTGCGTTATTTGGCCAGCATTAAGTGTAGACTGTCCATCAAAAGATGATAATTTTTTGGCTTGGACATTTAGAATCTCTGTGGTGTATTTCATCATATGCTTGGGTGGTATTTCCCCCGTTTTAATCCAACCAGAAAGGGTCTGAGGCGTCACATCAAAATATTTGGCCACCTGATAGTTTCGCCTGTACCCAAAATGGCGCATCACTTCTAACACTATCTTTTCTGCTGTTTGCCCTTTATTTACCATCGGTTTATTTATTGTGCAATACCATCTGCATTGGTACCAACCAAATATATATCAAAGAGACTGGCACTAAAGGATTTTGTTGAACCAACAAATACGAGATTTCTTTTCGGTGTTTCAAAAACAGACCAGCCCCAGTCATCATGATCGGCCGTACCATAGGGATAAGTCCAAATGATATTACCTTTTGAGTCAATTTTCGTCATAAAGGCATCTTCTTTATGTCCTGTGGCTAATTGCTGTGCCGAAGAGCCAACAATAACAATTTCCCCCCACTGGGTAACGGTTGCTCTGAATTGATGGTACTTCCTGCTGTTACTATTGAATTTGCGCTGCCAATCAATATTCCCTGATCCATCTATTTTGATTATTCTAGGTTGGTAGATATCTGGTGAAGCTATTGAATTCAAGGAAGAACATAAATAAAAAGCCTCATCGGTCGATGAGGAAATACTATATATAGTTTCAGAGATTTGACTCCCATCTAATAATTCCTTTTCCCAAATGAGGTTTCCTGCTTTATCTGTACGGATAACCAGCGCATTTACCGATCCGCTTGAATACCGATCTCTGGCACCTACAATTATATATCCTTCATCCAATGTTTGGATAATATCATAGGCCCATTCATGGTTTGGAAAGTCTTGGTTGCCATAGGCCTTTTGCCACACTACTTCTCCTTGTGTATCTATTTTTACCAAATACATATCCGTATTGCCTGAAGAAATACCAGGGCTATTGCTGAAACCTGCAATGACATATCCGCCGCCAGCCACCTCGATAACTGCATGACCAACTTCCCACATGCTACCACCGTATGTTTTTTCCCATTCCGTATTGCCGTGTAAATCGGTTTTAATAGCATAAATCTGTTGTTTATTGCCATAGGACCAGGTATAGCCCACCAATAAAAAACCGCCATTGGAAGTTGCAATGGCATCATACCCTTCCTCATTCCCAGCGCCACCAAAGCTTTTTTCCCATTCCAACAAACCGCGACTATCGGTCTTAATGACCCAAAAGTCTGATTGACCATTTATCTGAGGGGTCTGTCTCCCCACTATGACGATTCCTTCATCAAAGGGTGAATATGTGGCATTCCATCCATAATCATACCCAATGGTCCCGTAATTCCTTGAAAAACCTGCTGGTATTTTTTCCCGCCAACTATATCCTTTACCAATATCTTCACATGAAATAAACAGAAATAATATGGTACTGTATCTTAAGATTTTCAATGAAATCTGATTATTATTTTGTCGTATTAGCCAAAATCGCAATACTAACTAAAGAAGTTACAAGGCTGCTGATCTGCTGAATCCGATCTGGTTTAACAGCCCGTTCAGAAAGAGGCTTTTCACTCACGCGGATTATACTGCCGGGCAAAATAGAAACATTGCTGCGGAAACTAATCCGGGATGCCTCCCCGTAGGGCGTTATGTAAACTATATGTTTTTTATCACCAATAGATGTTAGACCACCTGCAAAACTGAGGTAGTCTTTGGCTGTGATATTGGCTGACCATTCAAAATTGCCGGGATTATGCACTCCCCCTTTAACCTGGATGGTTCCTGTTAAGGGCCTGGCAATCACGGTATCACCTGGTGACAGGACCAATTCACCGCTTTGTGAACCAAACAATAGCGTATCTCGTTTGATGATTACATTATTCATGGCCGTGGAACCACCCTGGAGCCCTCCTGCACGATTGAGAATAGAGTTCAAAGACTCTTTATGGTTAATTAAAGGGTAGGTACCAGGGTAATTGACTTCTCCCCTCACAATTACTGTTTTGGTAGGTGTGAATTTTTCAAAAAGATGAATAGACACGTGATCATCTGGAAAAAATATAAAATCTTTATTTTGAGTTGGATCAAATGGATGAGGCTTTTGATTGTTATCTTTCAAAGATCGCCTGATTAATTCAACACCACTCACATTACTTGAATCAACATTTACAATGCTGATAATCTGATTGAATGATAAATTATCAATCCAAGGGATATGGATTATTGGATGATTCGTTATAGATACTGAAATTGATTTTATCGGGTGATAATCTAGCGGTATGATAAGGCTGTCGCGATGAAACAGTAAAGTTTTATCAAAATCTGATTTAGGCACGTATAAATTAGAGGCACCAGGTCGGGCAATGATAGCCTGCTTGTTTGCTTTGTAATTACCCACACCAGCATATCGGAGTAAAGATAAGATATTGTCTTCTGGGTTAACTTCAAAATAAGCAGGGTTTAATACATCTCCAGTTACAGCGACGGTCTCTCCTCTTGCCGGTACCACAATAATATCACTTTCAGATATGGAAACTTGTTTTGTTAATCCGACACCTGTTATTAAGGGATAAAGGTCGAGTGTATCAACAAATACATCAGCGCGCTGCAATAAAATATTTCTTAAGGTCCCTTTTTTGGTAATCCCGCCTGATAAAATTAAAATATTGGATATACTGATGGAAGGGTTGACAACATAATTACCAGGGAACTGCACATGGCCGGAAACCGTAATATTGATATTTTTTATTTTACCAATTGAAAATTCTAAATAGGTTAAAGGTGGATTGGAATTGAGGGAAGAATAAACTTTGCTGAACCTCTCCCGAATATATGATTTTGCCTGGCTTTGTGTTTTCCCTCCCAGATATAATAGACCCACATTTTTAACAAATATTGTACCATCCCGCTCTAAGGTTTCCCGATCGTGCTGCTCAGCTTGTCCCCAAATAGAAATAATTACTTCGTCGCCATAACCTAAAATATAATTTGAGCTTACATTAGCATTGTCAATGAATTGTATTGAATCTCTCAGTGAAAAATATTTGTAACCAAAATGTGCAAGTGGTGGGGTACTATCTGATGAAATTAATAATTGATTTAACTGTTCTAAATCTTTTTTAATAACATTCATTTTTTCATTGTAATATTTTGTCATATCTCCCGGATCTATTAACAAACGAACGGGTCTCTCAGTGAGATCTTTTTCTGATTCGATACCTTTTTTAACTATCTCGTTGGCTTGCTGATCCACTTTCAATTTATCATAGGTATCCATAAACCTTTTAAGGTCCTCGGTGGATTGACTTAATAAAAGGCTCACCGAGGATGAGATGAATAATATTCGGATAATTTTAAGCATATTTCCCCATAATTTTCGTTTTAATATAAATAATATTCGGATAATTCGAAAATACTAAAAATCAATTGTTTTCGATAAAGAAAAAATAAGTGTGTTCGTGCGCCGACTGTTAGCAAGTTTACCTTCGGAGGCATCGATGGGTTGTCCTTGATCATTTACATAAAAGTAATCGGGGAACCCTAAAAAAGCTTCAAATTGTTTTTCATAATAAATTCCAAACCACATATCTTTATATTTATAACGAGTATCTAATCTAAACTCTAATTTAACCTCGGCAGGACGATATGAGACTATCCCGTGGCGCTCATAATTTAAGGCAGGTATAACCATCAGTTTATTGGATAAATAACCTGCATAAATATACCAATCGTCGGAATCTGTACCGGAATGCGCACCCCATCTACGGCTGCTGTAAGTACTGTAGTCATATAGTTCCCGGTTATACCATGTCCCCGGTCCTGTTGGCCTAAATCTGGACGTATAGGTGATCATTAAATTGATCCATTCAAATCCCCAAACCCAATTCTTGTTATTACCTACTCCATAATCTCTAATACCGAATACAGTAGCCATGCTGTGATCCGGTTGCGATAAGAAATCCGCAAAATACATTCGGTTATCATTAAACCCGATCTCAACGTAGGCTTTTAGATTCCGCTTTGGTAAAGTTATGGTCATATATCCCGAAAGAGTCTGATCCCACAAGTCATGGCCCCCCACCGTATATTCTTTCCCAATCAAATCACTGGTTAATAGATCTTCAAATACAATTTTTTTCGCATCCTCTTTAGTCCAGGTGTAATTAGAAATATTTTTCCCACCCGTCAGGTAATTACGGCTAAATCCTAAGGAAATTACCATAGGCCCATACCAGGATAGTTGACCGTTAAGGGAAGTGAAATAAACGGCTTCAGACCCTTTTCTATCGTTTAATCGTGAAAATGAATAGAGGCCATATATTCCTAGAGCCCCCCACCGAATTTCTTGTATAGTTCCTATGATTTGAGCCGGAATAGGAACAGTATTATTTGTCATTTGCAAGCTGCTATGAATACCGGGGCCCCACCAACGATTACCCTCATGCCAACCAAAGCCTAGGCCTTTGTAATGTAAAAAAGCCATAAAATTTCTAAATCCACCGCTCCTCGGCTTTTGAGATACAGACAGAGGTTGATCATTTAAAACGGAGAAAGTACCTGCCCTGTTAATCCCATCCACGGATTGAAATTTATTCGAAATGATATAGGGTTCCGCAATGAAAGAAAAATAGGGACTGTTAAATGCTATTTGGAGTGAATTAAAACTGGCCGATCCTTTGGAGACATAACGAACATCCATGTTTTCCTGGTTGGGTGCATTATCATTAAAATACTCTTCATTTCTTATGGATACGGAAAATGATGTTGAATCGGTATTAAAAAACATGGGTCGAAATATATTTGATCCAAAAGGTAATTCCTCTTGGAATTGAGCTTTTTCAATTAACAATAAATAGTAGGGATCCGCAGAAATATGCGTTTGTGCAGATAAACAAGTAACAAGTAACAAGTAACAAGGGACAAGGGACAAGGGGCAAGTAACAAGTTTTAAAATTCGAGCGACAAGGCTAAAGGGACAAGGGGCAAGATTCCATCCTATGATAATTCTGTGTTGGGCAGGTAGGGTGGAATGGCTTTTTATAAAAAAATTTGCTTTAGCGATATGTTTCATTTCATAGTGGAATGTTCTAAAATCTAATATGAACCACGGAAAATTAATATGCCTTTTTCTTTTCTTAACAGTCATTTTTGGATCGGGAGGATTTGACAATGGAACTGCTACAGGGCGGGGAAAACTCCAACTAGATCTCACGTGGAATCCCTTTGATAAAATTGAATATGGACAGACTTATGTTATAGGCAGCTATGGTATTACGGATCGTTTAGACTTTCATGGATATATCTCAAGGCATCCAGAACATTATTATACATGGTATGGTGGTCTTTTTTACCAGTTTTATAAGTCAAAAAAGATTGATTTGGCATCAGCTGTTGGTATCAGAAAACGATTTGATGAGAAAGGGGTACACATTTTTGCCCCCCAATTGCTTTATACAAGAAAAATTACAAATAAAATTCGCATCGGTGGAAGTGTTCTTAATGTTCGTAATTATGAATCAAGTGAGAATTATGGTTTAACATTTGATATAGCATTAGGATATAAAATCCCCTTTCAATCTGAAAAGGTAGAAAGCATTTCAATCAACATTGGTGGGTTTCACCCGGCAACTTGGGAACCGGATACTTATTTTTTACCAACCTATAGTATAGATATTAAGTTTAAATAATCAGGTTTTGGGGGTGAAGCAAATGGTGCGGCGGAGGATGAAAGCAGTGCTAAACCAAATCGAGATCATGGTTAGAAAATACCAAATTGATACAGTATAATTCAGTAAAGCAAGAATTCCGCCACCAAAAGTTGAAAAGATCATCAACAAATCTAAAACAGAAAATTTACTAATGTTGCTACCAGTACGCTTTTCTAAGAAAAAAACCAGACATGATAAAAGTAAAAAAGTTGTCAACAATTTTGTAATAATATCAAATTCATTATTCCAATAAAATTCTGCAAAAAATAATACCAAACCCAACTGTATTACATATCTTGTCATTTGATCCTTTCGATAAAAAAAGATAAAGATAAGCAATAATAAAATGGACAAACCATGCTGCCACCAGGTTATCATGGCCGTTAGATTTGAATTAAAATAGAGAGAAACGATTAAACCGATGAATAATGAAATCATAAATAATGTTCTGGAAAAAAATGGAGAGGATACTTTTTGACTTTTCTGCCAATTATATAAGGGCGCAAGTGCTCTTCCGACTAAAGGAACATAAGTTTCGACTGGAGGCATAAGAATAAAAAATAATAAAGCCCCTAAATGGATAAGCATCACATTTGTTGATAGATTTGAATGAATACTTATCATTGCACCTATAAATGAAAGTGATGCTACAAAAAAGATTGATCCAATTGAGTATAAATAGCTACCACTTTGTTGAAGGACTATATGATGGAAGTGGATTGTGTCAGCAGTCATAGGATTTTTTTTGGTAAGAAGACGTGTAATAAAGACACGGGTGGTGTCTGCAATGAGGTATGAGGCCAAAAGAACGAATGGTGTCATATTTAAGGTATTTACTGAAGGAGTCGTTTCCAAAAATAATAATGGAAGTACGGCGGTATGAAAACCAAGAAAAAGGCTGCCGGCATCTCCCATAAAAAGCTTGGCCGGGCGTTGGTTAAATACCAGAAACCCAAGGAGAATTACAGCAAAGATTAAGTTTAATGTAGCAAATGGGCCTGAGCCAGATAATCCTACTCCCAAACATAAAAGTAACATATAACCACCAGCGAGGCCATCGAGACCATCTAAAAGATTTACGGAATTGTATATACCAATGAACCAAAAAAGAAATATCACCAGAAGCTCGAACTGTGATATGGAAAATGACAGGTTATAAAAAGTGATGACTTCGAATCGATCCCAGAAAATCATTGAAAGATATGCGACCAGAGCTAATTGAACTGTGAATTTAATTTGCCAGGAGACATTACGATGATCATCAACTGCCCCCAATAGAATTGAAACGCCCCCCACCACTATATACCATTGGGGCGCCAAACCTGACCACCATGCCATAAAAAGAACAAGGGGGGCAAAAATGAGGCCGCCAATTTGGGGTATTGTATTCCTATGGTGTTTTCTATAATTAGGCCTATCTAGAGCGAAAAAACTGCCAATGATTATTTTCACAATAGCTATGCTTACTAAAGTAATAGAAAAGTAATAGATCATTGAATTAAACTAAATAGAATATTTTCAATTTTATCAATTAACATTTTCCGATCAAAGTTTTTCTTATAACACTTCAAAGAATTATTACCAATTAAATCAAGTTCATTTCTAGTCATTTTTGCCATTTTTAATATATTTTTTGATAATCCATATGAATCTCCTGCTGAACAAACTAATCCTGAATTATTATTATTTATTAGATCTGATGCTTCACCATTTATCATAGCCAAAATTGGCTTTCCACAAGCTAAATATGATTGTACTTTTGAAGGAAGGGTAAGAGAAAAAATATATTTGTCTTTTAGCGCAAATAACATTGCATCAGCATATGAATAGTACATTGGCATTTTTTCTGTGGGATAACTGCCAAGCAAATGAAAACAATGATTTAAATTATAGTCCTTAAGCTTATTCTTAACCCAGTTTTTTTGACTACCATTACCTAATATCAACCAATGAACATTTTTATCCTTAAGCATTCTAGCCGATTCAAGAATTGCTTTAAAATCTTGCGCAATTCCAATATTGCCTGCGAACATAATTTTGAAACTATTACTGGGTATAAAAGAGAAACTTATATTGCTACTCTTAATTATCCTGAATACATTTTCTGCCCAATTTGGCAAAAAAATAATTTTTGACGCACTTATTCCTTTTTTTACTATTGAATTTTTATATCCTTTTGATGATATCAGAATTTTATCACTATGTTTATAAATAAATTTGACTAATGGCTCAATTAAATTAGGTATAAAATTAGATTTAAGATTTCCTGCAGCTGCAACAGAATCTGGCCATAGATCTTGGACCCAAAGACAAATTGGAATTCCTTTAATTTTTTTTATTATTATTGCAGGAATACATACAGTTATTGGAGATGGTGCAAAAACTAAAATTATATCAAAATTCTTTCTTAGTAGTGAAATACAACTAAATAAACTGCCTATAATAAAAGAAAAATAATTTAAAGCTAATCTTATTCTTGTCCCAGAGCCTCGTGGTATTATTGGAGCTCTATAGACTTTTACTCCATTATAATTTTCTCTATTATTCTTTAGAAGACCATAACCGGTATAATATTTCCCTTTGGGGTAATCAGGTATAGCAGTTAAAACAGTAATGCTATGACTTCTATTATTTAACTCTTTAGCTAAATCATTTATTCTAAAATTTTCAGGATAAAAATGTGGGGTAACAATTAATATTTCCAATTTATTTGATAAAAACTATGAACTATTAATTAAATTAGCATATTAGCATAAAGAATAAAAGGAGTTGCTCATATATTTTTTTAATTCAATTAATTGAATATTAATAGGAGAAACTGTAATATTCCCTTTTAAACACTTATTTATTTTAGGTTTATTTTTTTTCACAATAATTATTTTTTTTAAAAAAACACCTTGCATTATTTTTAGTAATTCATATTTCGAAATACATTTAGATGCGGGTATAGATAGCCTATTATAATTATCCCAATTAATTATAATATCTGCACAAATTTTTGACCACTGTAATGTAGTATTGCCATTCCAGTAAAATTTATTATATCCATCGATTTTATTATTTTTATTATTTATAAACCATTCAAATAAACTAGCTCTTGATTTTATTTCAGGTCCAATGATTGATGTTTGAATTATTTTTGTGACAGAACCATAATTTAAAATGAAATCACTTGCTTTGCGTTTTGAATTACCATAATTGTCATTATCCATCTCACAATCTGTACCGGGGTGAATCACCTTGCAGCTGCTAATCTGACCATTAATGTTTTTATCAAGCCAAATTGGCAAATCAATATTAACATCAAAAGAACTGGTTTTCTGATGTATTGCTCCAATGCAATTAATTATATAATCACCATTATCTTTTTCCCAAAATTGAGTAACAGATTCTTTAAATGATTGTGATGGCCATCTAGAAGAAATGGTAGAGATATTCCAGTTTTTTACATAAGAAAAGTAATTACTAACCATATGACCCAACATGCCCACATGACCTAGAATTAATATTTTTTTCATTTACAGTTAATTATTTTTAAACCAAACTGTGCGTTGTATATAATCAATATAACTGTGCACTATTTTCACTATTTTTTGTGAGTAGTTATCTACATCATAATCTTTAGGTAAATTAATCTGATTGCTAGAACTAAAAGATTTGACTAAATCTATTGACTCAATAATATTTTTTCTTTTCAAACCTGACATTATTAAAACACCTTCATCCATCCCTTCCGGTCTTTCATGAGAATCTCTAATTGTAATAGCTGGAAAATTTAAAATAGCTGCTTCTTCTGTTATGGTACCGCTATCAGAAATGACACAAAAGGCATTCTGTTCCAAATTTATATAGTCGAACAATCCCATAGGCTTTAGGAATAAAATATTATTGTTTATTTTAAGCTTATTCTTAGCTTTAAGTTTCTTCATTGTCCTTGGGTGAGTAGAAACAATAATCTTTTTATCATAATGTTCCACAACTCCACACAACGAATCTAACAAATTATTAAAATTGGATTGTGATTCAATATTCTCATCCCTATGGGCACTTACAACAAAATAATCATTTGAAATAAGGTTTAATTCTTTCAATATTTTTGATTTAACAATTTTATTTTTGTAATAATTAAGAACTTCTTTCATAGGAGAACCTGTTACAATGATAGTTTCTGGATTAATACCCTCCCTAATTAAATATCTTCTTGCGTGTTCAGTTAGTGGCAAATTTATATCGCTTAAATGGTCAATTATTTTTCTATTTATTTCTTCTGGGACTCTTTGATCAAAACTTCTATTTCCTGCTTCAAAATGAAAAATTGGTATTTGATTCCTTTTAGCTGAGATAACAGATAAACAACTATTTGTATCACCATAAATTAAAATAGCATCTGGTTTTTCTTTTAATATCACTTCATCTGTCCTAAAAATAATATTGCCAATTACCTTAGCAGTACTTTTATCAGCTACATTTAATAAATAATCAGGTTTTCTGATTTCGAGTTCTTTAAAAAAGAGGTCATTTAATTCGGGATCAAAGTTCTGCACAGTATTAACTAAAATATGTGTTGAACACTTATCAAGCTCTGAAATAACCCTACTAAATTTTATTATTTCAGGTCTTGTACCTAATATGGTCATAATTTTTTTCATCTGTTTTTCTCAATATTTAATTTTGATTTAACAAAATCTAACTGAATTAATAGTTCTACAAGTTCATCTTTATTTAAGATTTTAGTATTTTCTGATGAATATTCATCTACTCCTGATAGCGGTTTATTACCTTTCTTAAAATAATTTTCATAGTTCAAGTTTCTTTTATCTAATGGGATTTTATAATAGCTCCCTAAATCAATAGATTTAAATAATTCATGTCTATTAAGTAATACTTCATGTTTTTTCTCACCGTGTCTGGTTCCCATAATCTTAACTTTAATTTTAGAATCAAAAATTTCCTTTAATGCTAAAACTAATGTGTTAATTGTTGCTGCCTCAGATTTTTGCACAAAAATATCACCTTGATCACAATTATTGAATGCATATAATACTAAATCGACAGCTTCATCAAGTGACATCATGAACCTTGTCATATTAGGATCTGTAACAGTTATCGGCTTATTAGCTAGGATTTGATTAATAAACAACGGTATAACTGAACCTCTTGATCCCATTACATTCCCATATCTAGTAATAGTTATTTTTGTTTTTTGTTCTTGCATATTCATACAAGCAGCAATTACTACCTTTTCCATTAAAGCTTTGCTCATTCCCATTGCATTTATTGGACTCACAGCTTTATCTGTACTGAGTACAATGACTTTTTTAACATTGTTTTTTATAGATGCATTGATCGTGTTGTCTACACCAATTATATTTGTTTTAACAGCTTCTAAAGGATAAAATTCACATGAGGGCACTTGCTTTAATGCTGCTGCACAGAATAAATAGTCGACACCCCTTAAAGCAGAATTTATACTACTAAATGATCTAACATCACCAATAATAAATTTAATTTTGTCATTATTATATTTAATCCGCATATCATACTGTTTCTTTTCATCACGACTAAATATTCTTATTTCTTTTATATTTGATTTTAAAAATCGATTAAGAACTGCAGTCCCAAATGAACCCGTTCCTCCAGTTACTAATAAAATTTTATCTTTAAACATTTTTCTCCTAATAATTTACCTTTTAATTACTTGTTCTAAAAATGATACTGTTTTATTTGCAGAACGATCCCAGCTGAACCTATTTAAATTATTCTTATATATCCGTTTATACTTCAACAAATCTGATTTATTTAATGATATCGTTTTTTCTAATTTTGTTGCTAAATCGTAATGATTCTTTGCACAATAATAAGTCGCTCCTTTACCGAAAAATTCTGGCATGGGTTGATTATCAGTAGAAATAATATAATTACCATATTTCATTGCTTCTAATGCTATATTTGGACATGCTTCAGCCCGCGAAGTCATAATAAAAACTTTACTACTTTTAAATAGTTTAATCATTTCATCTTTTTCAATATTATCCAGCCAAATTATTCTTTTTGTTAGGTTTTTGTTTTCTATTAATTTTTCCAAATTATGTTTATAATGAAACATCCCTGGTTCAACTTTTCCTGCAATTAATAATCTTAATCTGGGATATTTATTTTTTATTAATGAAAATGCTAAAATTAAATCCTCTAGTCCTCTAGCCGGACGTATAGATCCTGCAGTAAAGATTTTATTCCCCGATAAGGAATCTGGGGTAAATGCGACGCTACTTTTATCTATTCCATGATATATTTTAGCTACTTTGTCTTTCTCAACATTAAAATTATTAATTATATAATCTTTTACATGATTTGAAACTGCAATTATACCATCGGATTGTAGGCAAGCATTTTTACTTAGTATTTTACGACCATAATTTTTTATCTTTTCTTTAATTGGATTAAATTTATTATCGTACACAAGTGGTTCCATATTCCTTATCATTATAACGAATGGAATTGGCCACTTATATGTAAATTGCAATGTAGGGCAAAAAACTACATCTGGTTTTAAACCTAGAATTTCATTTATTAATTTTCTTTTATTTATTATTGGATAATAATATTTATTATTTCTATAACTATTAATTATGGCTTCAGGTACAAAAATTCTTAAACTACTTATTTTGGGATTATTCGCTATTCTAGGCATAATATTATCCAGATACTTTTGGTATCCACCACTTATAAAACCACTAGTATTATTAAGAACTACTAATTTCAAAATTAATAATTGGTTTTTTGGCTTATTCTATGAAACATTTCGGAATTGAATTTTCGATTAACAGAATATTTATTAATCACAGAACAAAACTTAATAAATGATTCCGAATACATTTTGGCAAAATTCGTTGAATTTAAACGAGAATCTTTAGCAAGATATACTCTTCCACCATTATTAATAACTATATCATCCAGTCTATCTATTAGTTCCCATAGCTTATTATTATATGCAAAATCAACAGCAAGAGTTATTCCATCTATAGGAAAAGATAAATACCCTTTTGACTTAGTTAATGGTTTAATTGCAGCAATTGTAGATCCAAGACCAGATTTTGTAATTATATCTAATAATTGATCTATTGTTTTAAAAGCAAATTCTGATGGAATAACGACTTGGTATTCAATGAATCCTTTAGTTCCATAAACTCTATTCCAATTAGAAATACCATCTAATGGATAAAAAAAATCCAACAAATATTCTTTTTTACTATTTTTTTGATTTCTTAGTAAGTAATAAGCAGAATTAAATATTTTTACTGATAATTTATTAATAGCAATATTTGGAAAATTAAAAGGAATATTTATTTTATTTTTTTCTATATACTGCAAAGGCTCATTATTACAATAATTTGCTCTTTGCATCACACCTCGTCCCATTTGTTTTCCACTTTTTTGTGAGTCAATCCAAGAGAATAAATACTCATGAGTTCCCACAGTTTGCTCTTGAATTTGAAATAACTCATCAAGATTTCTAAATCTAATTGTTTCGACATTTAGAAAAGATGAGGGGACTTTTCTTAATCTTATTTTTACATCAATCAGTATTCCTGTTAGGCCAATTCCACCAAATGTGGCATAAAACAAATCAGCATTATTATGCTTATCGCACCAAATTATTTTTCCATTTTCTATCATGATATTAAAACCAATAACATAATTACAAAATGAACCAGCCTTCCAATTCTTTCCATGTGAATCACAAGCAATACAACCTCCTACTGTAGCACGTTGAGTGCCCGGAGTTACATTTAAAAACCATCCTTCAGTATGAAATATTTTAATTATATCAAATAATTTGACACCAGACTGGCAATTTATGATACCCGTTTTAGATGAAAATGAAATAATCTTATTAAAGTATCGCATATCAATATTCAATCCATTTTCATTTAAAGAAGCATCTCCATAGCTTGTTTTTCCACCTCTTGCCAAAGATGAAGAAGTGTTATCCTTAAGATATTGTACTATCTCATCAACTGATTGAGGCCTAACAACTTTGGCTAAAAAACTTGGGTAATTACCCCATCCGCTAATTTTCTCAATAGAAATATTATTTGACAATTATTTAATTATCGAATTTCGCCAATCTATGATATATAAAGGTCTTCTAACATTATTATGATATATCCGAGCTATATAAAGACATGCAATTGCTATAAAAAAAGAAATATAAGTTGAGTTAATGGTAAGAATTATAAAAATAGCATTTTTATCACTAATCCAAGGCATTAAAATCAAAAGTGAATTAATTATTACTAAAATAGGAAAAATATAAAGGGGAAAACGTAACAAAAAAGTAGATGAAGTTAATAATCCTGCAACAGCAAAAGGAAACATTTGGAAAAAGTTGTAATTAGATTTTCCAGCTACACGTTTTTCTCTATCATAATCTATCCCAATACGATTTAATCCAATATAAGCTATTTCTGATCTAATGAATGGAAAGGTATTTTGATTTGATAATATCAAATCTTTCACATAATTGGTAAACAATGAAAACTCTGCCATATCTAATATTACTTCATGGTCACTAATTAATTTATTTAGCCTATAAAACATTTTTCTCATAAGCTGTAAAAATTTCGATTCCTGCCTTTTCCTCCTTATACCATAAACAATATCATATCCCTCTTCCCATTTTTCCACAAATTTGACTAGCAATTCAGGAGGGTCCTCACAATCAACATCTATAATAAAAATAGCATCACCTTGCACGTATTTCAATCCAGATAAAACTGATGACTGATAACCAAAATTTCTTGATAAAGTTAAAACTTTAATACGAGGTTCTTTTTTATTGTAATTTTTTATTAATTCAAGACTATTATCAGTTGATCTATTATTAGTAAAAAATAACTCGAATTCATATTTATTCTTAAATGAATCTATGACTTTAAATATTCTTTCTATAAATATTGGGATTGACTCCTGTTCATTAAAAATTGGACAAATAATTGAGATTTTCTTCATTAAGAATTCTTTATTTTTTATTGATTAGTATCAAAATAGTTTGTTAATCATTTTCTGCACCCCAAAAAGCAAGAGCTTCATGTTTTGGATAAGAATAATAGCCTAGATTAGGCTTAATATTTGCATTTCTTTTATTAATATGGTTCTCAACCAAACGACGAATGGAAATAGGTTCTCCCTTACAGCAATGGATTATACCTTTTTTAGAAGGATCCTCTACTATTTTTCCCAAACGATTAGCTATTTCTTTTATTTCCAAATAGTCCCTTAATTGTTCACCACCAGACATATTAAAAACTTTTTCGTTATTATCTATTGCTTTATCCAATTGTGAAATAATACTATTTGAATTTTGTCCGAGTCCATACATATAAAATAACCGTACCCATTGTAGGACAAGATTCTTTTTGTTTGGAATTGATAAAAACCAATCTCTTAATCTATCTTTAGCAATAGCATATGGATTATCAGGGTATGTAGGCATCGAAGGCGATAATGGGCCATATTGCATACCAAATTCGAAGCAAGTGCCAGTGATCAATATATGTTTAATACCAATCTTAAGCATTTTACTTAGAAAAGCTTTATCCTTTGGTAGATTTATTTTTACATGATGATCAGATTGATAATTAGGCAAGCCTGACCAAGCAAGATGAATAAGTGCATCTGGAATGAGATTATTATCTATATCTGGGACCTCTTCATATATGTCACATTTTATCAATTCAACCTTATCTTTCCAGTCAAAAGTTTTAATTTTCTTTTCATTTCTATAAATACAAATTACTTTATGATCAGACTTTAATAATTTCTCAATAAGATGACTCCCGACAAAGCCAGATCCTCCAGTAACTAAAATTCTCATTTTATATTATTGTTAATTCTGGTATAGCTCTAACAAATTTTGCTCCCCAATCTCTAGCAAAATCAAGCTGTCTAGTAATTTCTTTTGATAAATTCCAAGGAAGTATAAGAATATAATCAGGATTATATTTCTTAAGATAATCAGGAGGGTATATTGGAATATGTGAACCTGGAAGAAATTTACTTTGTTTAGATGGTGCTAAATCACATACAAATGGCAATAAATCTGATTTGACCCCAGAAAAATTGAGTAAAGTATTCCCCTTAGCTGCTGCACCATATCCAACAACCAATTTATCATTCTTTTTAGCATCAATTAAAAAGTGAACAAAATCATTTTTTATCTTATCAGCAAATAATTGAAAATTGGAATAGGTCTTTAATTCATTTAGTCCGAACTCTTGTTCTTTTCTAAGTTGTTTTGCTATTTGCGCACTAGGTTTTCTCTTATCATTATCATGACAAGCATATATTCTTAAACTTCCGCCATGGGTTGTTAATTCCTCAACATCAATAACTTTCAATCCAACTTTATTTAACATTGATTTCACAGCAATCAGTGATAAATAAGAGAAATGTTCGTGATATATTGTATCAAATTGGTTTTCATGAATTAAACTTAAAATGTAAGCAAATTCTAATGTTATTGTTCCATCTGCTTTTAGTATTTTTTTTAAACTTAATGTAAATTCATTAATATCTGGTACATGCGCATACACATTATTTCCTATAATCAAATCTGCTTGTTTATCTTCAGAAACTAATTTTTTAGCAAGTTTATAATTAAAAAACTCTTGTATTACATCAATTCCTAATTTTTTTGCTTCTTCTGAAGTACTAATGGTTGGCTCAATTCCCAAGCATGGAATTCTATAATTAATAAAATTTTTTAATAAATATCCATCATTTGATGCGATTTCCACAACCATGCTATTTTTATTTAAAGACAGTTTATCTATTATCATATCCACATAGACTTTTGCATGATCAAGCCAACTAACAGATGTTGAAGAAAAATATGCATAATCTGGACTAAAAAACTCATCCGCTTGGGCATAATCCTCTGTTTGAACTAACCAACATTTATTACAAACAAATACTCGAAGAGGATAAGTAATCTCTGGCTGCTTTAAGTTTTCTTGTGAAATATAGGCATTAGATGGTGGGGCGTATCCTAAATCAACAAAGAGAATACTAATTTTACTTTTACAAAATCTACAAATCAAAGCTTAATAGGCTCTAATTGATTGAATTGATCATTTACCTTATCCTTATCAGATAAGCTAGTTATTCTAAGAGGCCAATTTATTTTTAGCAAATTGTCATTATATAGTATGCCACCTTCAAGTGCTGGCTCATAAAACTCAGAATGCATATAAAGTAATTCAACATTGTCACTTAATGTCTGAAACCCATGAGCGCATCCTTTTGGGATGTATATCATACTTCTATTTTTTCCATTAAGTTCTCTTGCAACCCATTTACCAAATGTTGAAGAACTGGCACGTATATCTACTATCACATCAAAAATAGATCCTCGAATCGCTCGAATTAACTTAGCTTCAGCTTTAGGTGGACGTTGAAAATGTAGTCCTCTAAGAGTCCCCTTTTTTTTAGTAAAAGATGTATTTATTTGAAGCCATTTTGTTGCTAAACCATGTTCAGCAAATTCATTTTTACAATAATAACGCGCAAAGAACCCTCTTTCATCTTCTTTTTTATCCAAATCAATCAGATATAAACCTTCCAAAGGCAATTTATGAAAAATCATTTAAAGCCATTCAAGATTCTGATTTAATCTTTTATGATTTATATGATTATTCAAGGTGATTAATCTTATATAACCTGCCTTACGAAAATTTTTATCAGAAAAACTCATTCTTGATAATCCTTCGTAAAGATCATTGACCGCTTCATGTAAATCTACTTTTGGATAATATTTTCCTGCTAGATTTTTGAATTTTGAAAAATCAACTTTATACGATCGTTTATCTGGTAATGCATTTTGATTAATCAAAATCTCTACATTCCCAATGGTTTTCTTTACTGCTTTAGCTAATTCATTAATTTGATAATTCCATTTATTTGAGCCTGTATTTATAGCTAGAAATTCACCCCCAGCTTCTTTTTTTCTTGTACACGCCCAATCAATTGCTCTTGCCATGTCTTTAATATGAATAAGAGGTCGCCAAGGTGAACCATCACTTAGAATTTCTATTTTGCCATTAGCAATAGCACTTGCAACAAAATCATTGAGAACCAAATCAAGTCTAAGTCGAGGACTAAAACCACAAGCAGTAGCAAATCGAAGACAAGTTATAATAAAATTTTCCCCAGCTAATAATTGCAATTGTTTTTCTGTCTCAACTTTTGATCTTGCATAAGCGGTAAGAGGTTGAAGTTCTGAGTCTTCTATTCTAGGCTTTTCATCAGCTGACCCATATACACTGCAACTAGAGGCAAAGATAAATCTTTTAACAGATGCTTTTCTACATGCTTTAGCTAAATTAATTGCAGAAAATTGATTTATCTCATATGTTGGTTTTTCAAATGTTTGTCCCATTGGATCATTAGAAATTGCTGCTAAGTAAATTACTATATCAACATCACATAAAATTTCATAGGGAAACTTTCTAACATCTCCAAAGTATTGTATATCTAAATATTTTTCTGGAGGATAAGAAACAGATGTAAGTGAATGAGAAAAATATCCAAGATCAAAACCTAATAGAGTGCTGCTTGGAAATGATTGTCTCAATCTTTTTATAACTAATGGCCCTATATAACCTAAATTACCTGTAATTAATATCTTCATATATTTATGCTAAACTATTATATATCCAATAAATGGATCAAAATAAAAACGTTCTACTTTAATATCATTTAGTTGAAAGAATTCTTTAACAGCCTCAGTCTCACCTGGGAATTTTTCATAATTAAATTCATCAAATGCCACAACACCTCCTTTACATACTAAAGGAAATAATTTTTCAAGCGCAACCTTAGTTGGCTCATATATATCAAAATCTAAATACAATAATGCTACAGTTAAGGCAGGGTTTTTTTGAACATAATTATCTATAGTTTCAACAGCATCTCCTTTAATAATCTCGACTCTGTTCATATGACTAGCTGCACGGTTCATATCGTATAAGCTAATAGCATCTTCTAGTGCTTTTATGTTTACATTATCAAAATTATCTTCATCAATATCATCAGGGTCTTGATCTTTTATACTTCTAAATCCTTCAAATGTATCAAATCCAACAATTTTCCTGTTGATTGCATAAGGTTCAAGTATCGAAGATAAATGTGAAAAGAAAAGTAAATTATTTCCATTATGTACACCGCATTCGATTATCGCACCACTAATATTTAATATTTTTTTGAATAATTCATAACGGGCAATTGATTCAGTGACTGTAATTCTATTTGCAAATAAAAAAGGATTGTCCGCAATTAATTGTGAATCTATTTCCGATATTATTTCTGATCTTTTTTCCCTGTAATTTTTTTCATTTTCTGTTAGATATCTTCCTAATTGAGCCATGTTTTCGCCCTCATTCTTATTTTATTAATAACAAAGTTATTACCTTACCATATTTTCCAAAATGCTTTACTATCATACCACAGCTTATTCAAATATTCTACATCACGTTCGTGGTCCATACAATCCCATTCACCATTATGTTTATATACCATAACTTCTCCAGCTTTAGCTAACTCCTCTAAAGCTCCAAATTCAAAATCGCAGTTTTGATCTTCGTTTAAATAATCTAATAGGTTTCTATTAAAGACCATATAACCACCATTGACAATACCTACAGACATTTGCGGTTTTTCTATAAATGATTGGACCTTACCATCTTTTTCAATTAATTCGCCAAAACGTGAAGGAGCATTAACACCTGTAATTGTCAATGTTTTATTATGGCTCTTATGGAATTCCAATAATGATTGGATATTAATATCACAAACACCATCACCATAGGTAAGCATATTTATCTCTTCGTCCAGATATTTTTCAACACGTTTGATACGACCCCCCTTTAACGTATTTAATCCCGTATCTACAAGTGTAACCTTCCAGGCAAATTCATTGTGTTTATTGTGATAACTTATTTCATTGTTTTTAAGGTCAACTGTAAAGTCGTTATTAAAAATTTCAAAGTTGGAAAAATATTTCTTAATAACCTCTCCTTTAACCCCCAATGCAACTATAAAATCATTAAAGTCGTAATGAGAATAAATCTTCATGATATGCCATATTATTGGTCTACCACCGATTGGCACCATGGGCTTTGGGACTACTTCCGACATTTGTCCTAGTCGTGTTCCCCATCCACCTGCTAAAATAATGACTTTCATAAATTCTACTCCTTTTTATTCAATTGGTACCTTGCACTATAATACATACTACCAGAATAATATCACCAATTATTCCCTTACATCTCAAAGCAATATCTGATAAAACTTTAGTGATTTCATGCCAAAAGTTCTTAAAGTGAACTCATCAGAATAAACAGGTAAAAAGATTGCTATACTAGTTTTTCTAAAATTATATTAACCATTTATTTGACCTTAATTACGACTAAAATTCAAATAAACCACAATGATTATAATTTCATTTTTATGAATTTTTTCACTATTTCTACAATCCCACCGCTTAATATCTTATCAATTGAATCAATAAAATAATCAATATGATCACATTTGGTAATAAGTGGAGGATGTAATCTTAGTACATTTCGATTATATTCTGTAAAACCTGCAAGAATATGATATTCATTGAGCATAATACTGCCAACAAAAGCTGTAATTGAGCCTTTAAGTTTTTTATCCATAGATGATAGTAATGTACTGATGATTGGACTAAATGTTTGACTTATATCATTGAACTCAATTCCTATCATTAAACCTTTCCCTCTTATATCTTTTATAATTTTAGGATATTTCGCCTGTAAATCTTTTAATCTATTCAAGAAGTAGCGACCATTATCCTTAGCATTATCCATCAATTTTTCATCATACAGAATGTTTATTGCTTCATTTGCAGTTACTGCTGCTTCGCCCATCCCACCAAAAGTTGATGGTATTTGTAAAAACCATTCATCCTTTTTTGAATAGGCCTTTTTATAAATCGACTCTTTAATAATGGCTGCAGATATAGCTGCATTTGAACCACCGAGTGATTTTGATAAGGTAACAATATCTGGGATTATATTGTCATATTCAAATGCAAATAATTTTCCTGTTCTTCCAAATCCACACTGAATTTCATCAATTATTAATAATACTCCATACTTATCACAAACATCTCTTACCTTTTTTAAAAACCCATCTTTCGGTATAATTACGCCGGCACCACCTTGAATTGATTCCAGAATAACACCGCCAATATCATTATTTATTGATAATAATTCCTCTATTTGATCAACTCTATCAAAATCTACAATATAATCCCCTTCAATTAGTCTAAACGTGCTTTTAAGAGCTTTTGAATCTGTAATCGATAAGGCACCTTTGGTTCTCCCATGAAATGCATTTTTTGTATAAATAAGTTTATTTTTTTCTGGACCTTGGAATTTTTCCACTATTTTGACCGCATTCTCAACGGCTTCTGAGCCAACATTTCCAAGTATGACTATATTGAGGTCCCCAGGTGAAATAGTTGCTAAATTTTTTGAAAGAGCAGCAACATATTGTGAAAAAAAATATGGTCCAATTTGATGATTATTATTTTCCCTGAATTGTTCTCTAACTTTAATTATTCTATGGTGATTATGCCCCAATCCAAGGGAGCCAACCCCGCCTGCAAAATCAAGAATTTTATTACCATTTTGATCTATTAAAAATACTCCACTTGCTGATTTAATAATCGTTTTATGGTAGTTCAGAATCTTGTAATAATAAACTTGTCCTGGATTTATATTTTCTCTATAAATTTGCTGTATTTGCTCTGATTCAAGTTCAGATATATCGTTAAATTTTATTAAGTCCATTATGAAAATTGTTTTAACAAAAAACTTTAAAAATAATAATTATGAATAATAAGTTAAGCATCAACTCTTTTATACAAATAATAACCATCAACACTTTTTATTAATTCCCAGTTTTTATTATTTGCTTTGATATAATCTAGTATTCTGTTTGTGGTCACTTCATATCTTTTCATTGATAAGTTTTCATTTTTTGTATCAAAGAAAATATAAGTCACTATTTTATCTTTTTCTCTTATGTTACTTAAAACATCAAATGATGATTCTCTATTATTCAAATATGCTGCATTTTTTTTGTTAAATACCCGAGGAAATAAAAATGCAGGACAAGCAACAATGGAAGTATCAGGAACTAACTCAGTGATACTATTGGCAAGTGAATTATGGGCATTTATTTTATAAGCCGTAAAATGATGATTTTGAGTATTAAATGGTGCTGGTCTAATATCTTTAAACCAGAACTGCAATGAGAAAGGGGATGAACCAAAGATAATATTTGATATTAGGACAGCTGTCAATAATGTACCCATAGCAGTGTTTAAAATATTTACTTCCCTCTTTTTTATAAGTTTAGAAATTACTGATTGAAGGATCTTTAAATACTTATCCCATCCTTTAATTAAGGAATAAAAAATAAATGGTAAAGCTGAAGAAGCGTAGTAAAGCATATAAGAACTGTGCGTTATATGTCCGCTCAAAAAGCCTATGCCAAAAGGAGCAAGAATTGGAATTAAAGTTCTATATGATAGAATTGGTATGAACAGTAATGGTAAAAAATACATGAAAATATTTGCTAATTTAATTACCAATTCATAATCAAATATCGCACTGATTACAGTTATTGGATTAAAAATAATATTTTTAATAATATCAATCTCTGAATTGCCAACTTTTGAAAAGGATCCCATAGCTATATGCTGGTAACTATCTGCTCTAAATAATGGCATAATAAATTGCGTAATTATTAAGAATCCCCCTAATCCAATTATAGAAGACCACATACCAATTAATTTCTTTCTATCAAAAATCATTAAATAAATACCAAACATAAATATAGTAAGACCTACTTCTTCCCTGACTAATACAGCTAGGAATAATGTGATAAAATATGGTTTGAACTTTTGTACCTCAAAAAAATATAGTACCCAAAGTATTATTGGTATACTTAGCCTAAGCATTTCAAACTCATATAAAACAATATACTGAAAAGTCATATACCAAAAGAGACATGCGACAATCATTAATGAAAGAAATTGATCTTTATAATAATGATAAGAAATTTTATATAATGGGATACCAGCTGAGACCATAATAATATAATTAACAACTATTAATGTTTCACTATATGGAAAAATTTTGAATGGGATTGCAATTAGATAGATTAATGGAACGAAATGCACAGAAAGGTAATTCAATGAACCAGGTTTTAGCATTTCATGGAATGAGGAGTATGGTTTTCCCGTTGAACTTATATTGTGGAGAAGATTAGTCCAGTGTGAAAAATCAACATAAAATCTTAATGAATGATACTTTAAAACCTGAAAGACTAACATGAATATTGAACATCCTATTAAAATAATAACATGGGACTTTTTTATTTTATAATTGTACTTTGAAATAATCAATGCGTACGCAATGCTAAAGAGGACCGTTGCTACAGTACCTAATGAATAATATATTGTTAGATCTTTGTACATATTAAATAATTTTATTATTCAGACGCATAAAAAATAAGACTTGATGATTAATATCATAGAATTCTGATTGTGTTAATTCCATATTCATTGATTTATAAAATTTAATAGCTTCATTATTGGTTTTATCGGTTAAAACTTGAAATATTTTTTGTTTTTCTTTTTTTAAATATTCTACTGCACCAGTAAAAAGAGCATGTGATACTCGTAATCCAGATTTTGAATCAACATTATTTCGATATTCTTTTAAAACACCTATCGATAATAATTCTGATGTGCCGCTTGGTAGTGACGAAGTTTTTCTAGCTAGTGCCAAAAATATCATATTAAATATTAATAATAATCTTTTTGGGTTTCTTAGAATTGCTTCTATTAGCCTAATGAATAGGCTAAACGGACTTTTTTGTATACCCTTTAACATGAAATTCCCAGGATATTTTGTAATAACAATAAAACCAATCACTTTATTTTGTTCAATAAATGTAAGGCAGTGTATCAATTCTTTTTTAATAAGTTGGCTATAATAAAAACCATTCATAAAGTCCTTGCCGAGCTTTGGAATAGGACTATCTGAGAGTAGAACCTTATGTAATTTTGAAACTTCTCTAATTTTTTCCTTATTTAAGTGATTTAACCATACCACCATACAATACTCTATTTATATACTAACTAGTAAAACTATTCTTATGCCACAGGACAAGATTGAGTGCCTTCCATAAAATAAAGCCATTATTTTCTAAACCAGATACATGATTATCTATTTTGACTTTCAAATAGGATTGGTCAAATATATTTAATCTATCAACACTAGAATCTAAAAGTATTGATCGCATATAGTTTGATAATGGTTCTTTTAACCAATAATCGAAAGGAACACTAAAACCTGTCTTCTTACCATTTAATATTGTATCTGGGACTATATTCTTAAGTGACTGTCTTAATATCCACTTCTTTTTTCCCATGTGAATCTTGTATTCTGAAGGAAGTCCTAAAGCATAATCAACTAAATTATTATCTAAAAAAGGCACTCTAACTTCTATGCTATTTGCCATGGTAGGTTTATCTACTTTTTCTAAGAAAGTATTAGGCAATTGAATTTGGCAATCTATAAAGGACATTAATTTTGCATCATCCAAACTTCTAAGTTTCTTATAAAATCTTTCATATTGTTCGAACGGATTTGTTTTTAAAACATTTATTCTCATTTCTTCATTTAAGATTAATGTTGGATCATTTAAAAAAGAATCTTGAGTTAATAATAATGCCATTTGCAGATGTTTTTGATTATTTATTGCGGTTAAAAATCTAATGTATCTTCTATACTTTTTTGATTGCAGAGTAATTTTTGATATTGGTAACAAGAATTTTGATAGTAATGACCAAAATGTATTGTAAAACATGATATTATATCTTCTATAGCCCATAAAAATTTCATCACCACCATCTCCTTGTAGTACTACTTTGATCTTATTTTTCAATTCTTTACACAATAGAAATAAAGGAATATTTGCAGCATCTGCAAATGGCTCATCATGGCAGTTTATTAAAGTTTCAATTGTAGATTGCAAATCCGATCCATTTATATGGATTTCATGGTGATCTGTATCAAAATATTCAGCAACTAATTTAGCTTTAGCTAACTCATTTACACCTTTTTGGAAATCAAATCCAACTGAGAAGGTTTTAATTTTCCCTTGATAATGTTTTGAAGCAAAAGCAGTTATGGCTGAAGAATCAATACCACCGCTTAGGAAGATGCCAACTGGGACATCACTAATAAGATGAGATTTCACCGCTGCTTCAAACTTCTCCCGAACATTTATTACTGCAGTTCTATAATCATCATTTATTTCTTTTGTGTTTTCTATAGACCAATATTGTTGATTAATCACGCCTTCTTCTGTGATAGTTATATATGAACCTGGCCTAACCTTATTGATATTTTTATATATGCTATTTATTCCAGTCCCATTTCCGTACCACATATATTGATGTAAGGTTTCATAGTTCAAATACTTAGCTATATGATTTGATGCAAATATAGATTTAATCTCAGAACCAAATACAACTCCATTCTCATCGTTATGATAGTATAATGGTTTGATACCAAATCTATCCCTCACTAAATACATTTTATTTACACGACTGTCCCAAATTGAAATGGCAAACATACCATTGAGCCTTGGAAATATATCAGTCCCCCACTCTAAATAAGACTGTAAAAGCACCTCTGTATCTGATCTTGTTTTAAACTTTCTACCTTTACTGATAAGTGTGTTTTTTAGCTCTCTATAATTATAGAGTTCTCCATTATAAACAATGACAACTCTTTTATCCGCACTATACATAGGTTGATGCCCTGCAGCAGATAAATCAAGAATACTAAGCCTTGTATGACCCAAGCCTACATTATTCTTAATGAAAATCCCATTATCATCAGGGCCACGATGTGCTAATGTACGTGTCATTTTTCTTAATGTATTTTCATCTACCAAAGGATTTGAAAACCCAAAAGTGCCGCAAATTCCACACATATTATAAGTCAGTGTTTATTATTTTTATATTTCCCCTTCGCAACTATCCCATTTAGACCATACCTAACGGATATAACATCCAATCCTGCATCTTTAAACCATTTTAATACTGTATTTATTGTTTGCGGTTTGTCATACTTAGGTGAATACATATCAAAAGTATCAAGTATAGACCATTCTTTATTAAGGTCATCCGATAATCCTAAATGTGAATAATCACATATAGGAAGAAGCCGAGCGCCAAACCTCCCAGCTACCTTCCTTAATTTTGCGGCAAGAGGTAGAAGGATGGGAACTATAACATTTATTAACGAATACAATGATTCTTTGTTTAATCGCTTTGTCAAAGGTCTAAGTAAATATTTCCAATGAAGCATTGAACTGAATGTTTTTTTATATGTATCAATTACAATTTCTCCATTTGGTGCAACCAACGATGATAATTCAATAAATGCTTTGTATGGATTTTCTGTGTGTTGGAGCACCCCGAGACAAATTACTTTCGAATAACTCCTTTTTCTTAAAGGCATTCTTAAGATATCTCCCTGAAAAATAAGTAATTTGGAATCAGTATTCGAAAGGTTGTTTTTTATAACATCAATAGCATTAGAAAAATCAAAAGATATCACATTAGCTCCAGCGTTCAAAAGAACTTCGGTAAATCTCCCGGCTCCTGAACCAGCTTCTACAATTGTTGAACCTTCAATTTCATTCAGTGTCCATCCAGTAACTTCAAGCAACCTATCCTTTGATATAGACAACTTTGAATAACTATCTAATTGTGTTTTATAGTGATGATGCCATTGATAACCAAAAGAATTACTATAATTAAAATTCGAAACAAACCGAGGGATACCATTTGTTACGACATAATTCTTGTCGCACTTTTGGCATTTCGTAAATCCTTCTTCTATTATTTCTAATTTAACAGTTGAATGGTTAGTTGAAAATTTAATTTCTCCATTATCACAATTTGGGCAGACCAAAATTTTTAGATCAGATATCTTCATCTCATTATAAGAAACATTCAAAATCTAAAGGAATTTTATTTATTAAGTTTCTTTTAAAAAAATAATTAGGATTTTTTATAAGATTTTTGATCACAAATTTAATAGGCTTTAAAAATAATTTCTGTTTTAATAGACTGCGATAGATTGTTAAATCACGTCGAAATTTATGTAATTTATCAATATTATTATTTGATGACCATTCATATACTCTACTTTTAAATGATTGCCAATTATTATTATTATTATTTGAATAATCTTCAAGTCCTCGTTCACGGCGATAATGACTTATTAAGCCCATTAATCCAAATATTAGTTGATTGTCATCACTATAAGTTGGCCCTGATAAATTTAATCTTAATTTCAAAAGAGGTTTATCAATACTGGCAATTTTATACTTTGTAGAAAGTCTAAGGTATAAATCATAATCTTGGGATCTAATGAAATTTTCATTATAACTACCTTCTTTCATTATAATATCTTTTCTAAAAAATATAGAAGAATGAGGAAAAACTGATTTGAAATTATATAATCTATTAGCAAGAATTGTATGAGATATTGGATATTTGGCATGACCTACTTTATATCCTTTCTCATCAATAATTATTGCATCTGATCCGATAAGTGCTATATCCGGATTCTCTTCCATAAATTTCTTCTGTACCTCAAACCTAATCGGTAAACATATGTCATCAGCATCAATCCTGGCAATATACTTACCTTTGGCAATTCCTAAACCAATATTCAATGATTTTGTTAATCCTATGTTTTCTTGATTAATAATTATCATTCTATCATCATTGTAAGATTTAAGAATTGAACTCGTATTATCGGTTGAACCATCATTTATAATAATAAATTCAAAATTTATATCATTGGTTAGTAAAACGCTATCAACTGACTCTTTTAACCACCTTTCGCCATTATGGACAGACATTAATATGGATAGTTCTGGGTTCTTCAATGAATAAGTTCTTGAATTATTTTATTATAACTAGAGGTTATTTTATTAACACTACAATTTTCCCTGATATATTTTACAGAATTGTTTCCTAGTCTTTGTCTGAGTTGAATATTTTCCATGAGCTTTGTAATATTTTTATAAATAGATCTTTCACTCAATGAACATAAAAGACCGTTTTGGTTATGATCTATCAATTCATTATTCCCATCAACGTCAGTCGCAACAATACCTATACCGCAAGCCATAGCTTCCAATAATGTCTTTGGACTATTTTCATAAAACGATGGCTGTACAAATACGTGATACTTATTTATTCTACTTGCTAGTTCATTATTTTGAATAAGTCCTAAAAAGGTAGTTTCTACTCTTTTATGTTTTGATAATTGTTTCAATCTGTTTTTTTCAGGTCCATCTCCAATAATATGTAAACTATATTTAGTATTTGATAATGCATTGATAACAGAATCTATATTCTTTCTATTAATTATTCTGCCTACATACAAAACTGTATTATTAAAATATTGATTTTGTAGCTTTTTCTTATCAGGTCTAAAAATTACTGTGTCTATATAATTTCTTATCAAAATAATTTTCTTTTGATTTATGGGGAATATTCTTTTAATAAATTTTTGATCAGATTCATTGGATATAATAACTCTATCAGCTAATCCATAACATAATAATTCAGTAAAGTACCCAACTGCTAGGATAAACAATTTTTTAACTCCAAATTTTGTATCTCTTATTTGGTTCCTATACCATTCATGCCCACATCTAATTATTAACGGAACATTGTATATATATTTAAAGATTACAGCTAATATGCCACCTCGCATTTGATGAGTCATAAAAAGTGATCCTGATGCTAAATCTTCATTATATGAAAAAATAAATCTTAAAGTATAATATACTTTCCAAAATTTATTTATTTTTTTATTTGATGAAAGAAAAATGGGAAGAATATTTATATCACCTATATTAAAGCTTAAATCTGATTTATTACCGTAGGTTACAAAACTGATCTTAAATCCCTTTTTAACAAGTTTTTGATAAATCATTAACTCTCTTGTTAAAATACCAGATTCAGACCAAATTTTTAGAGATACCCCAAGAGTAAAAAATACAATAATATTATTATTAGTATTTTTTGAATCATGCATTTTTATTTTGGACTATTCTTTCAATAAATAAACTAATTAAACATAATAAGAAAGAGCCTATAAATAATATTTCAAACGTGCCAAATATACCCATCATATCTTTTCTATTAAGAGTGTTTACGATTAAGATCATAGGTGCAAAAAAAACAACATTGTAAGGAAACAAAAAACGAGTAAATAATAAATTCCTAACAATTATTGATATTATAGATAATATTATACCATGAATGAAAACTCCAATCATTCCTCCATTTAGATATCCTTCTGCAACCGCAGAAAAATTATATCTCCCTCCAGTAGATGCATATTCTGGATTACGTTCCCAGACATACCATTCGTTTGGAGAAACAAAATTTACACCGAATAGATTGAACCCATCTAATGCTTGTAGGTAAGTTAAGCCGTACCGCATTTCATGAAAGCCATTATCAATCCATTGTATCACTGTAGCAGCATTATCAAAAATTATCGGTTCAAAACCAAAAGAAAAATTAATAAGCATAGCTTTAAAGGAAAATGTATCACCAAACTTTGACATTAAACCTTCTATCATAACTAATCCGCCAAGAGATATAAAGGATAAGGGAATTGCAATAATCAATAAAGATTTTGAGAATAGCTGATTTTGCCATTTTTGAAAATTCAAAAAACATAAAGATGCTATAATTACTGAAAAAGTTCTTCCTCTATTAATTGAATATACTCCATCTGGACCTGGAAATATTATTTGAGGTAAAAGCCAATAAATAATTGCGAAACATAAAATAAAAAGTATGCCTCTAGATTTTGTATGAAACTTACATGCTAATGTGCCGACTAAGATTATCTCTGCAGGCTCTCTAATAAAACTAATAAACAAGGAAATATACTGTGCAGAACCTGAAAATCCTCCAGATAGAATCGATGACAGTTTAACTAGATTTGTCAATAAAACTATTGAGACAAGGACTGGTATATTTATAAGTTCTTTGGAAGGCCATTTCAAATTCTGATTAAAAATTCTAGATAAAAAATAATAGGCTGTCGAGTATGAAATGATAATTAATGAATGAGCACTAATTGTTTTAGAAAATAATGGTAGATCAATAATGTTATACCATGAATTCATATCTTTAATTTGAAACCCAAATAAAAAAAGAACTGATAGGGGCAAGAAAGTCAAAGAAACAAACAATAAAAATAAAAAAGCTGGATCAAAATAATTATTCTTTTGTGAGCTTGACTTATAAACCAGTTTAAAAGAAAAAAACAAACAGAATAAATATATGAACAATTGAATTACAAATTCATTGTAATCAGATAAAATAATAATCTAACCCTTAGGTAATTCCTTTGTTATAAAATCTCTAAATTTTTTTGTGGTTTAAATCCATCATAATAAGTTGAAATATTAAATGTGGTACCTTGGAATTCATTGATCCAACTCTCAATTGTCTTATAACCACTGACCTGTTTCATTTTTTCTTGCATCACATTTATTGGTGTATTCCAAGACCTTCTAACCAAATAATCTTTTTGATAAAAATCAAGTCCTATTATCCACAAGTTTTGGGGACGTATAACTTTTAACGCATAATAAATCGCAAGCAATCCAGTGCTTGGAAACTTTTCTGTGAAATCAGAGCTAATATATTTATTGTTAACCATATATTGACCCTGCGTACCAAACATTTTTCCACTATCTCTTAATAAACCCTTTGGTAAAAATACTGTTTCTAATCCTAAAGAACGTAATTTGTAAATTTTAATTAATAATTCTATATCTTTTAAAGTACTATCTTTGTATAGAAGTATTTCCTTAATTCCATATTTTTCATAGTTTAATTTTTTAAGTATCGCGGTTTTACTTTTGTTAACCAAGTGAACAATTCTTTTACCCCCTAAATATTGACCAATTAAATCTAACTCTTCGTCAAATTTATTCACAATTAAGCAATCGTTAAATTTAGTGTTGATGCGATTGATCTTTTCAATTGAACTGCCCTTTAATATTACACCGAAGTTTTCTGGACAAATATCGAAGGTTTGGAAAGAAGTAAATCTTTTTCTATGAAACCTTGTTTTATACTTAATCTCATTTTTGTTATATCAATTATACTTTGAATTTTCATTTAATAAATATTAATTCTTCAAACACCCTGTAAGGACCATATTCGTTTTCTTTCTTCCCTTAATTCTTCAAGTTGGGCATACACATAATCCCAATCATTTCTTAGTAAAACATCTCGGGTAGGTTTACCATCAATATTAAACACAGATGGACTGAACGTATTATATCTAGTATCCCCTTTTGGCCTCGAATCCCGATAAGGATCAACCCAATTTTCAGAAGCTAAGTTAATGAGTTCATGAGGATCATTTCTCAAATCAAATAATTGATCTTTACAAGGCCAACTATCTTTATGATAAATATATTTCCAGTGGCCTTTTCTTATCATTGTTTTTCGGTGCCATTGGTCTGCGTAGGCTGAATCAGCATAGATATATTTTGTTTTTCTTAGCGACCGATTTAATACAATATTTTTAAAATTAATTAAACTTGTAAGTTTATTATTTTCTTTAATAGTGTTTGAAGTTGGATCATAATCCACTAGAAATACCTTCATACTTCCTTCACATAGATTAAATGCATATCCCCAAATGCCCTGCTCACCATACATTCGGCCATGATCTGATGTTATAATAAACCTAGTGTTTTGCGGCAACTGATTAAATATGAGATTAATCGAATGATCACTGTCATAAATCTCATCATCCCAATTATTATTTGAGACTTCATTAGATGCACCCTTAAAGTCTTTACCAACTTCTCGTGCGAATCGTGCGAAAACTGCCCAAGGCTCCTTCAGTGTCTTTACATAAGACATAACTCTATCCGCTTCCCAAGAACGTCCATAACCTTTGAATATTTTTCTTTCAATCTTATTTAATAAAGGATTTGAAATAACCTTCTTTGTGAAGAATTTGGTGTTCTCGCCTGTCCATGCATTAATTCTCATCTTTTGATCTTTTTGAACCATTACATCATCCCAGATAACATGCGTACTGTATCCCATGTTTTCTAATTCGCTAAAAAGTGTAGTAGTGCCTTGGGGTAGCGCACCTACACTATCATCAGAAAGGGCATATGATCTTCTACCAAATTCGTGGGGGTAATAACCGGTAAACATGGATGTAAGACTCATTGCCGTTGATGGTGCGGCACTAATTACGTTTGAATAAAATGTTGATTTTTTAATTAAACTCTCTAAATGTGGAGTAGGAATTGGTCCACCATCTAATTTTGTTCTATAAATTGGAAATCCATCATAGTAAATCATTAATAAATTTTTCATACAGTTTTAATTCCTTTGTTTTTCAAATATTGCATAAACGATTTTTTATTTTCTAGTGGGCTTTTCTGAGGCCTTCCTAAATCTTTTCGTGATCCCGGTTTTACTTGAATCTCCAGAAATGCTGGTCCTTTACTTACGAGAAAATCTTCAAATTGATTTTTTAACTGAGAAAAATTTTGAGCAGAGAATACATATTTATAGCCATTGGCTTCTACCATTTTAGGTATGTCAATAAACTTCGCTGATGTTTCTTGGCCACCGACAGAGTCGTGCACATAATTATTAATCAAAACATGGTAAAAATTCTTCGGGTTCAGTTTACCTACAGTCGAGAGATTTCCTAAATGCATAATGAGAGCACCATCTCCATCAACACAAACAATTTTTCGATCAGGTTTGGCAATAGCTATTCCAAGAGCAATAGATGAACAATGCCCCATTGATCCAACTGTAAGAAAATCGGAAAAATGGGGCCGATTATTTCTTTCTCTTATCTCAAAAATTTCTCTCGATGTTTTCCCTGTGGTAGAAACAATGATACTATTGTTAGGTAACCGTTCTAATATGATTTCAAGAGATTCTTCCCTAGTCATTAACCCTTCATCAAAAGTCTGCGAAGTAGATCCGTAAACATTAAACGTTCCCTTTTTAACCACAATGGCGCAAGGTCTATTTTCTTTTAATGCTCTTTCAGCACTTTGAACAATTTTCTTGTCAACCTGTTGTTCATTCTTTGAAATTATCTCATATGGAATATCCATTACTTGTAACAAATCAAGTTGAACTTTACCTTGCTTTACATGTTGTGGTTCATCATAAATACCAGGTTCTCCTCTCCAACCAATCAAAAGTAACATAGGTACAGAATAAACATCAGTATCACATAATGAGAGCAAAGGATTAATTGCATTGCCTAAACCAGAATTTTGCATGTATACCATAGGTAGTCTCCCCGTGGCCAAATGGTATCCTGCTGCTATCGCTACTGCATTGCCTTCATTTGCAGCAATAATATTATTTTTAGGCGGAAGATTATCATCAATACATAAACAGAATTCCTTCAATAAGGAATCAGGAACTCCTGCAAAGAATTCGACATCATTCTTTACTAGTAAGTGAAAAAAATCTATACAACTAATAGACAATTTAAAGTTATCTAATAATATGGTTGAATTTCAAAAAGTGTTTTTACTGTTTAATAATATTCGAATTCTTCTTGTCTAATAAATTTTGGATCTCCATAATTATCCAAGCTTTCCCCAGTTGTTTTTTGTAGCTCGCTAAGATAATTATCAACGACATCTTTATCTCCATAGATACAGTCATATGTGACTCGATTCATACCTTGATTATATTTCTTAATTATATAAGGCTTATTAATCAATATTTTTCCATCAACATTTAAAAGCTCATTACACTTATTGAAGTCGAGATAAGTAACTCCTAGGCCAGTACCAACATGATCTACTATTCTTTCCCCTTTCGCAAATGTATAATCAAATACAGCTAGTCTAGACTTCTTCAACATATTACACATAGACTCTTCATCCTGATATGCGTACATCAGTGATATCCCCTTTGCAAAAAAGAAATCACATTCAATATGTGTGGCATTTTTGGCATCTTCATATACTTCTACTTTGTAGTTACTGTGACAATTTACAGCAACATAGTTCATCCAATCTGAGTTATCCACCCCAATAAAATTGATGTTTTTTATATTAAGTAAATTGTACTCTTTATTAAGATATTCTAGTGCTTCTATAACTCCAAAAGCAGAAGATCCTACTTCATAATATGTTAGATGATCAACGCCTTCTTTACAAGCAACTAGTCCTGCATACTTTCTGTTATTATCTCTAAGATCCTCGGGTTGGAATACAATATCAACTTTACCTTGATCGTAAAACAACATATCTTGCAAGTATCTTGCTCCCATATATAGATCGTATGCCTCTTGACCGGTATGGTAAGCATAAGATGTCCTCATTCCTCCTTGGACCTTCCCAAAATCAGTATATGTTGTTATTTCACCTTTTGGTAGTTTTCCCATTTCTTTTTCTCCATTAGTTGTTTATTTATTTTTTATTATTATATCAATTAATTAGAATCAATAAGTTTGCATAACAATTTTTTTAAGATCTTGCTTTCTTATCTGTCTTGGATTATCTGCCATTCTAAATGGGATATTTCCTTTTTCAATTATAAAATCGAAATCAGTTTTACTCACCCCAATTTGTTTTAACCTAATTGGCAGGCCTATATTTTTCATCATAGTTTTGATTTTATCACTACCCTGTTTGCCACTTTTAATTCCAAAAAGCTTAGTCATAACTTTGGCTTTTTCATCCATTGCATCAAAATTGAATTCAAATAAAGCCGGTAAAAACATAGCGGATGCTGCCCCATGAGGTACGTTAAAGTACTGTGTTAATGAATAACCCATTGAATGAGAAGAATTTGTTTTTCCAGAGCTAAGGGCTAATCCAGCCAATAAACTCGCTTTGCTCATATTTATTCGATATTTTATGTTATTATCACGATAAGATTTCTCTAGATTAGATAAGATTAACCTTATTGCCTCTAACGAATGGGCAATGGTTATTTGATTTGAATTCAAAGACCAGTATGTTTCCATAGCATGACAAAAAGAATCAATTCCAGCGGATGCTAATACTTTATTAGGTAGTGTCAAAGTAAGACTTGGATCGATTATTACTAGCGATGAAAACATATAGGGATGTGAAAGAGATTGTTTTGTCTTTTTTTTAAGATCCCATATTACCGACCACATTACCACCTCAGAACCTGTACCTGCCGTTGTAGGCACTGCAACAAAGGGAACCCCCGGTTTTTTTATTTCTGTTTTTATTATTTTTGATGAATTACTACGGTAACTATCATCAAATAAATAATCTTTGACAACCCCTGGTTTATTTGCGAGAACTGCAACTGCCTTCGCAACATCTAATACACTCCCACCACCGATACCTATTACTAATTCATAACAACCTGCTTTAACAAACTTGAGGGCACTTTCAATTGTTTCAAGTGATGGATAGGGTTCAATATCTGTAAATATTCCGGTTTTATAATTATTTAAATAAACACAAACTTTATCAATAACTCCAATTTCGAATAATGTTTTATCGGCGATTATCGCAACATTTTTAACATTGAAACTTTTTATATAATCACTGATTTTTGATAAAATATTTACTCCAAATCTTATCTCAGGTGGAGAATAATAATACCAATCTGAATTCATACTCATTGTTGTCGCTCTTTTATTCTATAAAAAATATTTTACAATTATTTTTATCAGTAATAAATAAAAATTTACTTAATAATTTGAGGATACCAATTCCTCATTTCTATCCGTCGCTGGTTGTGGTTCACGGGAAAATGATGAAATACGGTCTCGAATTTCAGAATCAATTTTTATTTGCAATGAATTGATTGAATCATCTAATTGATTCACATTACGCGCACCAATAATCGGAGCAGTAACTGCTGGATGGCTCGCCACCCATGCAATGGCCATACTTACAGGATTAAAACCATGTTTATTAGCATAATTACTAAAATCAAAAGCGGTTTTCATCATCCATTCATTCCCATATCTAATACCATATTTATTGTTTTCTACTAATCTACCTTTTTGAGGATTTTTAACAGATGAATATTTACCAGTCAACAAACCCGCCCCCAAAGGACTATACGTTATTACACCTAGATTCTCAGATAAAGCCAATGGAAAAATTTCAACTTCTGCTTGACGTTTAACCAAGTTGTACATTGGCTGTATACACTCAAATCTTGCTAGACTATCCTTTGCAGAAATTCCTAATGATTTTGCAATCTGCCAAGCAGCAAAGTTACTTACTGCTGGGAACAGAATCTTTCCAGAACGAACTAAATCATCGAGGGCACGCAAAGTTTTATCTAATGGCGCATTTTCATCAAAATGGTGTATAAAATAAAAATCAATATAATCTGTTTGTAATCTTTTTAAACTCTTTTCGATACTTAGCATTATATGCTTACGGTTAGCGCCTTTAGCATTCATATCAGCATTTTTGGGTGCAAAATATACTTTACTTGTTATGATAATTTTATCACGGCAATCTGAAATAAGCTTTCCCAATATTTTTTCTGATGTTCCACCATTATATATATCAGCACAATCAAAAAAATTTATTCCTTTATCTCGACACCGATAAAACATTGCTTTAGAAGTTGATTCATCTGCTTCACCACCAAAAGACATTGTACCAAAACATAACGATGAAACCTTAATGCCAGTATTTCCAATTTTTTTGTATTCCATAATTATTTTTTAGAAAGATTATTCAATCGAGCAATCAAAAACAACATTGAAAATTTAAAGTGTTAATAAGTTTCAGGTACTAGTTTTATTATTTCTGATATTGGCATACAAAGTTCATCTGAAGCTTCTTTACTTCTCCCATTTTTTAATATCATTTGGGCCACATCAACCATAGCTGGATAAGCCGATCTAAGTAAATGATTTCCATATATGACCATATTCACACCCATCTTTTCAAATTCATCTTCCTTTATATGATTAAATGTTGTTGGGACTACAACTAATGGAGCTTTATTTTTAAATGATTGGTACTCTTTACAAAATTGAACAATTTCATTTTCATCAGTTTCTTTACTATGTATCATTATGCCATCAGCGCCAGCATCAAGATATGCGTTTGTTCTATTCAATGCATCTTCAATACCTTTACCTAAGATTAGACTCTCCACTCTAGCAATTATCCTAAAATCATCTGTTATAAGCGATTTTTTCCCTTCACTTATTTTATTTGCAAATTCTTCAGGCCATTCTTGCTGTTGTTTCACATCTGTTCCAAAAAGAGAGTTTCTTTTTAAACCAGTTTTATCCTCAATAATAACAGCAGAAACCCCCAAACGCTCCAAAGTTTTAACACGATGGCGAAAATGTTCTATTTCGCCACCAGTATCACCATCTACAATAATAGGTTTTGTAGTGACTTCCATAATCTCTTCAATAACTTGAAACCTGGTAGCATGGTCCACTAATTCTGTATCAGGCTTGCCTCTATTGGTTGATACTGTTAAACTACTTAACCATATACCATCAAACTCTTTTCGAACATTTTTTGAAATAAATGATGATTTTTCAACAATAATACCAGTAAGCCCACTATGTGCTTCCAATAATCTCAAGATTGGTTTAGCAACGAGTCTTCTATTTAAGGATTTTAACCTGATGTTAGGTAACACACCTTTACTAGTTAACGCATTAATTATCTTTGTTGATGAAACCCCTTCTGTATATTTCGGTTCAATTAACTTACCACCCCACTCCTTTAGAGCTTTTATCACTTCCAATCTAGTTTCTTTTTGTATTCCAACTTGCCAGTCATCCCCGTGTACCACATAATCAGGTCTTAGTTTTTTAATGTTTTTCGTATAATCTAAAGTATCTTGAGGAATTACTTTCTTGACACCTTGAATATTGTCTAAAATTAATTTTCTTTCATTGTATTTAATTAATGGGACTCGTTTATAGGATGCAAGTGCTTCATCTGATAGAAGGCCAATTATTACATCCCCATATTTCCTGGCCTCATTTATTATATTCATGTGACCATGATGAAATAAATCTGCAGACATACCTACATATACTATTTTTTGTTTATTCATTGTAATCCCTGTTTAATATATAAATTTAATTTATTAGTAATATATATTTTGTCAATAATTCTAGAGCTATCCTGGCCGCTTTTAGTTGTGATTCAATGGTGGCACCTGCTATATGAGGGGTTATCACTATTCTACCTTGGTCATGAAATTTCAAAAGTTTTGAATCAAGATGCTTTCCTTCTGTTTCTCCTGTTAAAACATCAATCCCTACCCTAATGTCACTTCTATCCTCTAATACTTTTACAAGATCATTTTCATTGATCACTTCTCCTCGTGATGTGTTAATTAGACAAGCGTTCATTCTCATTTTTTTCAATAAGGAATAATCTATCATACTAGTTGTTTCATTGTTAAGTATGCAACAAATACAAATTATATCAGACTCAATAAATAAAGTTTCCAGATTATCTGTTCTTTTTATATTCTTACTTACATAAGGATCATAGTAAAAAACTTCAGCATTAAAAGCCGTGCACCAGTCAGCAATATGGCTACCAATCCTGCCAAAACCTACTATCCCTACTTTTTTCCCGCTCAATTCGTTACCTCGGAGAAAATCTTCACGTTTTCTCCATCTTCTCGCACTCACTTCAACCTTGCCAATATCAGGTCTTTTTAGGGTGTTAAGTATTAACATAAAAGTGAATTCAGCGCTGGCTGTTATAGTCTGTAGTCCGTTTCTGTCATCTAAAAGGCTATATACTTTTATCCCATATTCCTCGCAATCTTTGATATTAATATGATTTGTTCCTGTAGAGGGTGTGATTAAGACTCCCAGGTTTGGAAAGAGGTTAATAATTTCTTTATTAATAATAAAATTTTGACCTGGGTTTACCACCCATGATATAATTTCATGATTTTGTGTTAATTCTTCCTTATTCCATATCTCTTTAAAAACAGTGGGAATTACATTTTCATATTCATCTTTTATATCAGGAATAAAAGAAAATGGAGCACTAAATAAATTCGTTTTTTTAATCATCTATATATATTTACTATTTGATATAATATTATTTAATCTTGCCATGGTTCCACCCAGTTCGGTTAGTTGTTTGAATTCCGAAGGTAATGCACTAAGTGTATGATCGCGGATAGTTTGTGATGCTTTGTTAAGTGTAAAATGTTTTTCGATTAACTGCGCACCTCTTGATATTGCTAACAAACAACCTTCAATCCCATGGAGATGGTCGCTGTATCCGTAATATGTATTTGGTGTAAATATTTTTGGCATTGGAATCAAATCCACAGGATAATTAGGATATTTGGAACAACAAAACAGATACTTAATATTTGTACCTTCTGGATTACCAAATGGGAAATCATCTTTTTCCCACATACCTAGCGATATTAATGTTTCTTTTCCCTCAGAGATAATTTTTTCACATAAAGCTGGATTATCTATTACAGTCCTTGATGCAATTTTATATCTATTTAGACCAACATCATGTGCAAGCTCCAAAGATTCCTCAGTAATAATTGAAGCTAATAATTCAATTTCCCAATAGTCACACCAATCTTTCAATTGCAAAGCACTTTTTAGATCGATGAAGTTAATTTCACCAGGTTTATTTCTCCAGCCGAACTGAAACTTGGCAATATCGGCCCCGGACAATTTTGCCTGTTTTATCATCTCATAGGCAAAATCCATGTTGCCTTCATAGTTCATACCAATTTCGGCTATAAAAATCATGTATTACTCTCCTTTAATGATTATGTTTGAAATTATTTCAAAGCTCAACGAATCCTTCACCTGAAATCTGTTTTGATATGGCATAAAAGCAATTTGAAGTATTCTTAAAATAATCATCTTCTATTCATTACCCATCAATGAATGCCAATCTAAATTATTATCATAAACTTTCAACAATTCATTAATACTGAAATTTGGGTTAATCTTAATGCACTCTATATATAAATTTCTTATTAACAAAAAATTCTTTTCAAGGTTCACGGCAAATGTTAGTTCAGGCCTGTTACATTCAGAAAAATTTCTACCTGCTTCAATAAAGCCTAAATTAAATTTATTAGGATTTTGAATTATATAACTTGTTGCGTGCTCCCTGTGGGTTCTTTTTGTTGCTAACCTTTCACATTTTCGAAGTGTATTTATCGAATAGGTTTGTACTCTTATGCCAATTGGAAATCTTTTTAGTTGAGGTTCTAATCTCCCATATTCATTTGTTATAGTAGCAACATAGTCATGGTGGCTATTTAAAAAATAATCGATTGATGCATCAATTAAATCGGAGTGAACAAATGGATTATCTCCTAATATTTCAACAATTGTTTCTAATCCATGATATTCCGATGCATTCAATAGTCTTTTTAAGACATCATCCTCGCTACCCCTGAAACAATGATAATTATTATTTTTACACCATCTCTCTAAAATATTATCTTTTTCTGAAGTAGTAGTTGCAACAACAACATTATCAATGTGATTAGAATATAATAAACGTTCTATTAAAATTTGCAACATTGGTTTACCATTAATTTTTGATAATGTTTTACCTGGAAATCTAGATGAACCCATTCTTGCAGCAATAAGCGCTGTAATTTTATTCATAGCCCCTCATTCTTAATTAATAGCTTAGCTACTTCCCAATCAAAAGTTGTATTGATAACAGTTGCGGAATAATTATCTAGCTGGATATGCCCAATTCTTCCACCAAATATATTTTTGGTTTTAATAAAATAGTCCCTCTTAACTAGTGACATCCCCCCTGTTTTTTTATATAGTACTTCTCTTTCTAATTTTAATCCACTATCATTGGATCTAGGGACTAAACCAGTACCATCATGCGAATAAAAAATATCATCCTCAATTCTTACTCCTATAACTGAGTCCACGTCAAAAAGACGCATTACATTAACTGCCTTCTCAATATACAATGGACCTCGAAATGGTGATTCAATATTTAGGACCATTAATGCATCTGGTTCTTTATACTTAGATTCATAAAATTTCAATAAAATAGATAGAGTATCATTCAATTTTTTATTAATCCAAGCTAACTTTGGATCTCTTTGATGAAGTAAAACTTTTTCAGAATAATAATTTTCCACATGCTTTAAAACATCATTATTTGGAGTTGAAACTATAATATTATCTATCACTTTTGATTCTAATGCAGAATCAATAGTCCAATTAATTAAAGGCTTTTTATCAAGAATTGAAAGGGGGTTTGACCTTGGATCGATATCGTATCCACGAACGGGTATTAAAGCAATAGTATTTATATTTTTTTTATATTTATTTACGTGCTTAGAAATTATTTTTGACCTGGTTTCTAAAAGCTTCTTTTCATTCTTTGTAAGATTATGCTTATGCTGGCGATAGTAAAATAAAGGAGTATTAATATTTTTAAAATAATATCTCCCATGTAAAATTTTAAGCCAAAGGTCATAACCATCTTGCCTATTAAATGATTCATCATATCCACCTACTTCTTGCAAAATTTTTTTCCGAATCATAGTACAAGCTCCATGGGCTGGTTGATCATATAAAGTAACATCATTGTCAAAATCGTGCCTTTGTACTTGCCTAATTACATTACTGCTCTCATCAATCTCAAAGTAATCAGGAAAAATCATTGCCAACCTTGGATCTTTTTCTAGGATGTTTACCATCGTTCCTACAGCATCTGAGGATAAATAATCATCTGCATCTAAACGCATAATATATTTTCCCCTTGATAATTTTAAAGCAATATTATTTGTCGTGTTTAATCCTTTATTATTCTGTTGGATTATATTTACGTTTTTTAAATCACTAATCTTATTTATTATACTAATAGAATTATCAGTTGAACCATCATCAATAATTAATAATTCGTAATCTTTAAAATCTTGATCTAGTACACTATTGATTGACTCTAATAGATATTGACTGTAATTATGATTTACAAGATAAATTGTTACTAAAGGTTGAATATTCAATCAGATATCCTATCTAATTTATTATATGCATTGTCTTACTATGATTTAAATATTTTAACATTCGGCAGATTTGGGAAGCCTTCATAGTATGTAACAAAATTTATTTGTGTTTCTGGATATTGCTGGAATAAATCAGCTGTTATTTCAACAAGGTTTATTCTGTCCATCTTCTGGCGTTGTATATCAATAGGAGATTGGTGAGGTCTTCGAACCAAATAATCACTTTGATAGAAATCCAAACCTATAACCCAAAGTGTTTTTGGCCTTAATAATTCTAAAGCGTAAGCAATTGCCAAAAAGCCAGTATTGGGTGCTTTTAGTTGGTATTCTGATCCAAATTGGTCAAAGTATTTATTAAATTTTAACATGTTTTTCATAAGGAAATGTGTTTCTAAATCCAAAGACAGATAGTATTTATTAGCTTTTTTTAAAGTTTTGTCACCAAAATCAGAAATTTTTGTTAATTGTACATCTTTGATATCATATTTCTTATAATTTTCAGGATCTAGCGGAGCAGTCATCAGGCGATTTACAAAGTGTACGCATTTTTTTCCTTCGAGATATTCACCTATTTTAATAATCTCCTTATCATAATTATTTACAATAAAACATTTTTCAAATTCTTTAGAATAATTAGGAAAACACTCCAAAGATTTACCTTTAAGCATAATTCCAAAGCTTTTTTCCCCAATAGAAAAATATGGGCATTCCTTTTTCTCTTTTACTGAAATTTTATGATATAATAAGATTGCCTTATTAATTAGGATGAGACCACCAAAAAAATAAAATAATCGTTTGATTATTATATAAAATTGAATCCAATAATATCTAAAATTTTTTCTTTCTTTATTATTCACAGATTAAATTATAAAAGGTTAAAATAAATATTTATTTTTCCGCATAGGCAGCAACATGACCCCATAAAAAAGGATTGTCAATAATCTTTTTATCCCCAATATCTTCAATGGTAACATTTATAAACCCTGCTTCAATCATATATTCTTCAATTTTATTTCTTGAAGGGTGCTTACCTCCACTGAAGTCTTTATTATCGTTAATTAAATCCCACCAATAGCTAACCTTATCTCTTCCTTTTGTATGCATTTTATTTTTTTGGTGAGGAAAATACTTAATTCTATAATCGTAGAATTGCTTGGTCATTTCAAACAGATCTGTTTTATTCTTCCAATTATTAATAAACCAATCAATAATAACAAATGAGCCATTTTTATCCAGTATATCAAAACTCCGACAACAAACTGTTTTTTTATACTCTTCTGAAACATGATGTAAAAACCATCTGTTTAATATAATATCATACTTTTCTTTATTTTCTTCAAAAAAATCAAAAACATCTTTTTGGATTATTTTATGTTCGTGTAAAGGTAGCTTGTCGTAAAAATTAAAAGTGTTACTTTTATCTACACAGGTAACCTTTAATTTTGATAATTCACTTTTGGGTAAATCTTTCAATTCCTGTATCCCTGGTGATCCAATCATTAAAATCTTTATTGGTTTATCAGATTTATTTATTTTTTCAAATAAATAGGTTTTAAAAAATTTTCTTGCTTCATGGTCTGCTATTGAATCATAAATATGAAACCGTAAACCACTTCTAATTATTAATTTGTTTTTAATACTTAGAATTTTTCTGACTAACAAAAATTTTTTAAAAAATAATTTTATATTATTAAGCACTATTTCTATTCCTCACTATCCAATATTCTGAAATCACCTTTTATTTTCCCCCTTATTAATCTGAGTATTTAACTTTTTTCATCTAGTGATGCAGATAACCCATGCAATTCTTGCATTTTAATCATATAATTTTCAGCACCTAAGTTCATCACAGATTCAAATTCTTTATCTCCAAAAAAATTATTATTATTATTATAAATTGATGAAACAATTTGATATTGAACTAAACTGTCATGGTTAAATGCACCATGAAGCCATAACAGTCGCCCTCCTTCATATCTACTCTCATCTAACCTATAGTTATTAAATCTCTCTTTAGTAATCATCAGGTCAAGATTATATATTTTGATTTTTTTTGTTCTACACATTGACAATTCTAGTAGTACCCTTGGCAAACCAGTCAAATTTTTTAAAAAGAACTTTTTAAAGTCTATCTCTTGGCGAACCTCAACACGATTATAATTTTTTTCTTTTATACCAACTCTAAAACCATGATTTAAGATTACAGCCCATTCAAGTTTTTCTGGGAGCATGCCTTTGTGTAGCTTGGTAATTAATTCTACTTGAGTTCCAGAATAGTAAGATAAGTCACATCTTTCTGAGTGATATAAACTGTCTTCGAGTAAATAATCATCATGATAATTAAACTTAATTACTCTATCAAATGAGTTTATTTCATCTGATTTATTTATTTTAGTTGGTTTTGGGCCAACAATAGCAATGCTTTTTTCTTTAACATAATTTAAATATTCGTGATCAATCATACCTTTGATAAGATTATTTTGAACAGAGTTTTTACCAAAGATAGATTGAAAAACAAATTCAGCTACTTGGTTATACTCTAAATCAGAGCCAAAACTATTTATATGTGATAATGCTTTTTTTGTAATTTTTTCATCTAATGATTTTAGTCCTATAAGAGCAAATATCTTTAGTTCATCAATATTGTAATTTTTGAAGTTATCTATACAATTTATTTTTTTAATTAAAATATTTTGTATGAGATAGGCAATATGAGATAGTCCAGTCCTCAAAGATAAATAATATATTTCCAACCATTCATTAATAGAATAAATATTCGATTCGATTTCTCTAAGTGATGATTCTAATTCTTTTAATGGTGTTTTATTTTTATTTATTTTATAATCCCCAGCATAAATGAAGTTGTACCACCACTGATCATTTAACTTAGTACTGTCCATTCCATCTTTTAAAAATGCGTTTTGAATAATCTTAATTGGATCTTTTTTATTAGTATTGATTACTTTATTTGCTTGGACAATTGCTGAGTAGTAGCTGTTAGTTCGAGCTTTCTGATTTCTAGCATTACTTTTGTATAGACTACCAACAATTTTTTTAATATACTTTTTCATTTTTTACTGATTAATCAAAATAATTATGATTTAAGATTTTCACTATTCTTATATGAAGATATCATCTCCTTTATACCAGATCTCAATGAAGATTGCGGTTCCCAATTACAAATACTATTTAATTTAGAATAATCACCATAAACAGAATCAATATCTCTTGGTGTACGTGGTAAAATTTCTACAGTATAATGAATTGGATTATTAGTCTCATCAATTAATATCTCTAGCAATTCTTTAATACTATGACCAACTCCTGAGCAAACATTAAAAATTTGATTTTTACTTTCAGGTATTAGGCCAGTTAATAATGCATTTATTACATCATCAATAAAAATAAAATCTCTTACACGGTCTAGCGGTCCCTTAACTAAAATTGGTTTATTTTTTAAGATATAAGATAAGTAAATACTCACTATACCTTGTTTCAGGTTAGAAAGGTCTTGACCAGGTCCATAAACATTAAATAATCTATAAACAGTTGTGTTCAGTCCTTCTTCAGAAAAAATTCGAATGTATTCCTCGGAACACATTTTACCAATACCATAAAATGATTTAGGTCTCATTATTTCATCTTCTTTTGCACCTACTCCAAGCATGTCAGGGTAGACACCCATACTGCTAGTATAGGCCAACTTCTTTATTTTATTGTTCATGATCCATTGTAATAATTGAAGGGTGGATAATGCATTCCGCCTAATATCATTAATTGGATCAATGTGAGAGTGTTCACTAGATACTTGTGATGCTAGGTGAAATACCATATCAAAATTTGTGGGTAAGTGATCATAAGTTTCATTAATTGATAAATCGAGCTCAAAAAATTCACATTGAGGAGGAATATTTTTTAATGAGCCTGTGCTTAAGTCATCAACAACTGTTACTTTATGACCAAGGTCAACTAGCCGACCACTAAGCCTACCACCAATAAAACCCGCTCCTCCAGTTACTAATATCTCCATTAGCTGAAGACTCCCACTGTTAAATAAACTTTGATAATTTTATTAGATTTAAATAAGGATATTATTATGAAAATAATTATTTATTGGAATGTGTTTTTGTGAGTCGATATTAATACCTTCAATTTTATCAAATGTCCTTGATTTAGAATTGAAGTTTTGTATTAAACTATTCATTGGATTGGATTTGAATTAATTAATGGTGGTTTATTAGGTATAATTAAAACATATACGAAAAAAAAATTGCTACTATTTAATCTGGTTTAATTATTTTTATGAAATCAATATCTATCCTATCAATTTTACTTTTATCAATCCTGAATGTTTTTTAATAAAAACTGACTAAAGAGAAGTTTATAATTCTTACAATAACTAACAAAGATAAATCTAACACCCTAGGATAGGATTAGCCCACCATCAACTAAAATATTTTCACCTGTAATAAATTTCGATTTTAAAAGAGCTAAAGCAATATCGGCAATATCATCTGGTTTCCCAGCTCTTTTTAAAGGAGTATCTGCGATTGTTTTTTCAGTATACCCATCAGGAAATTGAACAAATCCAGTTTGAATGTAGCCGGGACTAATAGAATTAACTCGAATAGGTGCAAGTGCCCTAGCATAAGATTTAGTCATATTTATCAATGCAGCTTTTGATGCGCAATACGCAATGTTACTTCCCTTGCCATTCACCCCTGCGATAGAACTAATATTAATTATCAGACCAGATGAAGACTTCTGTAGTAATTCTCTAAATATCTGTGTACAAATTATTGGGCCTTTAACGTTTACAGCAAAAATCTTATCTATAGTTTCATCTTTGAGGGAATCTAAATCATGATGAGGAATAAATTCTGTAAATGCAGCATTGTTAACCAATATATCAAGCTTGTTATAATGTTTGACAACATAGTCTTTTAATTTCAATATATCAGACTTTTTCCCAAGGTCTGCTTTGACATAATTATGATGATTAAATTCAGATGTACCATTTCTAATTACAATAATATTTTCGCTTTCAAATTTATTAGCAATCGCATTACCTATTCCTTTATTTGACCCTGTGACTAACGCAATTTTTTGATTATTTTTCATTAATAGCCTCCAAAGGTATTTAACCAATTCTCAACCATTGGCAGTTCGTATTCATAATCAATATCAAAACCTGCAATTTGCTCAATAGGGTATATTTTATTGCCCATCCATTTTTGCGGCAGAACACCATCTTGCCAATTTATTAAGCAGTGAGGTCTAACAATAGATACCCCCATATCAGCAAACCAAACATTACCGAGTGAATTTCTATCTGCTTTAATTTGGGTGGAGTCCTGAAATTTGTCAAATGGTATAAATGGTTCTAACAATCCATCTTTATTAATTTTTCTTGCGCGATGAGGTGAATAAGAATTATACGATGAAACCGTAACTGCTGAATCATACTCCGGATTAGTTCTTAATTTCTCGATTCCTTCATTAATTTTTTCAGGTGTTATTGTAACACAGTTAGCCATTAGCAGGACAAGTAATTCTATTTTGACATTTGGGTAATCATTCAAAATAGTATTGTATGCATGTAAAAAAACATCTTCAGGGTTTGATGTACTCGTGGCAAGTTCAGATGGCCTATCAATTACAACGATATTATTATCATAAGAAAATTCCTTTAAATCCGGACAATCCGTAGAACAGTAAATATGATTGATTTTACCAGTATCTTTAGCTGCCTCTACAGGATAGTAGCATAATGGATGCCCAAGTACTTTAAAAGTATTTTTCCCGGGAAACCCTATACTACCTTTTCTTCCAATCAAAATTCCAAATATCATTTCTAAAAACTAATCTTCATAAATGTGAGGAACATCAGGTTGGGTAATAGCATACCTAACACCAGGACCTTTAACACACTGGATTTGATGCCAAGTTTTTTTTGGAACTACAACAATATCATTCCGAACAACTTTTTTTGTTCCTTTCCCATCAATCCACCATTCCCATTCTCCATCAAGAATTACCCAATTTTCATCAGCATTAGGATGATAGTGCTTCCGGTTCCCTTCACCTGACTGTTGCTGAATTAAAACTCCTCCAAATCTCTCGTTGTAAGCAATTCTCACTGCCCAAGAACCCATACCTAATTCATCTCTTAATTCCTCTAGGTTTATGGTACCTATATTTTCATATTCATGGAATTCAATTAATGATTCTTTTAGTAAACCATCATCTTTTAAGACATTTTTTACATCACTATCTGATCTCATTTATTTCATCCAATGTAGTTTTCCAATCAACAAATTTTATTCCTTTATCATCAATATATGCAACTGCTCGAGGTTTTTCAGCCGTAACATCCGAAATATATTCTGCAATACCATTTAGTTCCAACCATTCCCAAACTAATTGAGTCCCAGTCTTGCCATTTATGATTGGTCTATCTGGTTTTGCTTTTACTGTAAATATTATTATTCTATAAATCTTTGATATCTTTTTTAAAGCATTTATTGATCCAGCTATGGGTTTGTCATAAATAGTCCCATCATAATATCCCTTACTATTTTTATGTATGACTCCATCAAAATCAATACCAATATTTGTTTTTTCATCATCATAGCTGTGTTTTCTAATTTTACTATCAATCATTTTGAAGGATCCCAATAGCTCTTGTCGGCGACCCATCTACTTTACCAAGGGATAAAGGTAACCCGAAAAAATCAAAAGGTTTTAGATCAGGTAATAAATTAAGATTATTTAAAGACTCATAGATAATAATATTTTCACCTAGTAGTGCATTATGAATAGGTTTTTCTTTAGAGCCACTTTCATCCACACTTGGTAAATCACTACAAAATATATTGATATTATTTTCTAATATTAAGTCAATTAGATGATTGGGTATTTTAGGTCTATTTTTTCCAAAAAATATAGTTGGATCAGAATATTCTAAGTACCATTGGGTTTCATAAACTATAGCATTATAATCTTTCTCAATTTTAGATAGCATACGGTAATTACTTTTATTCACTTTTATTGCTTTTCCCATAAATGCGCTTAGCGGAAATTGGTCAAGTGATTTTCCATTCTCAATGATGTGCGCAGGGACATCTAAATGTGTGCCAGAATGAGTTGAAAAACTTAAACTGTGCAGCATTGATCCATCCCGAGCAATATTTTTTTTCTTTTTAATTATTATTTTTGGATCAGATGGATATGCAAAAATTCCATTTGAAAGATTATAACTCAAATCAATAATTTTCACTATTTTCTCTTACGTAAACTAATATTTACGGGATTATTCTCTTTCTGCAGTTTGTCAGCCAAAACAAATACGAGATCTAATAGACCCTGACCCAAATCGTAATGGGATTTAGGAACTATTTTTTTTGCAATTCGAGGTTTAAACGCATAAGGTGTTATTTGATAGTGATGCAATTCTTCTTCATGTCCATATTCTATTTCAACATCATCTTGCAATATCTCCTGTATCATAGTTAAAAGTTCTTTTATCTTTATTTGTTGACTGCCAGTAATTATTAAATGCTTATTGATAAATTCTTGATCTAAAGCCTGTAATGAGAGCTGGGCAGCATCTAAAACATGAATATATTCTCTCACCTCCTCTCCATCTCCACGACGAACTATTTTGCCATCTATTATTGCTTGTGTTATCATATTATTTATAGAATTAAACTCATTAGCTCTTGGCCCATAAATTGAACCAAATCTCAAAATTGTAAAATCAAGGCCGAATTCCTTGCTATACTCTTCAACTAGTTTTTCACAGGCTTGTTTAGACACACGATAAAAACTCCCCAATTCGCTATATACGTAAATGGTACTAGCAAAAAATATTCTTTCAATATCATTTTCTACTGAGGCTTCTAATATTTTTTGGGTTCCGATTATATTTGATTCAATTGTATTTGAAACATTTTTACTTGAATCATTTATATCTGCCTGCCCAGCAAAATGGAAAATATAAGAACAACCTTTTATCGCTCGGTTAATATCTGCTATATCTGTTATATCACCTATTATTTCATTCTGATATTTTTTCTTGTATTTTGATGGTGTTTTATCAAATAAAACAGTCTCAAATCCATAATCATCCAAAGCATCCGCAAAATGACTACCTAAAAATCCAGAACTGCCAGTGACTAATACTTTCTGCTTGTTTTCATTCTGTAACATTTCGGAGTCCTTTTAATAAATTGTTAGCAGCTTCAGTTTCCATTTCAACTCTAATCTCTTTCGCATAAGATGCGATATGAGGAGTAATTACTGCATTATTTAGTTTTTTAATAGGTCCTTCGTAAGGCTCTTCATTAAAAACATCAAGACCTGCGCCCAATATTTGACCATCATTTAAAGCATTATATAATGCGGCATCATCTATTATTTCACCTCTGGATGTATTAATAATAATTGCATTATTTTTCATTTTATCTATATAGCTTTTATCAATGAACATTCTGGTGTCCTCAGATAATGAAAGGTGAACTGATATTATATCCGCACTGGACATCAATGAATCTAAATCACAATAATTTATTTGATATTTTTTTGCAAATACTTGATCCTGAAATTTATCATATGCCAAAACTTTAAATTTAAAGCCCCTAGTAAGCTTTATTAATTCTTTACCTATTGCACCAAGACCTATTATACCTAATGTTTTCCCTGTTAATAAGCTACCCATCTCTTTTTTCCAATAACCATTTTTTAAGTTTTGATCATGTTTAGATATATTCCTAGCCACATTTAGCATTAGCCCAAGGGCCAGTTCGGCTACAGCAGGAGCTAAATTAATATCGGTTTTAAAAATTTTTATATTTTTTTGAAGTGCATAGTCTAAATCTATATTATCAAGCCCCACACCCACTCGTGATATCACCTTTAGTTTTTTTAATTCATTTAATACATTTTTATCATACAATTCAGTACCTGCAATAATCCCTTCACAATTAAAGCAATTCTCAATTATTTCTTCAGAATTCATTTTTCTTTTTAATTTATTATACTTTAATTCATAATTATTACCATCTTTTGCATTATCTCGGATGAATGTTTTATAATCGATTATAGATGATGATGTGGTAACAAATATTTTTTTTGTAATTAATTTCATATACATCTGGGGGAAATTAATTTTTATTTCTAATCTGTTTGTAAATATTCGTTGCATTCTGCAACAATCCTAAACCCAGAAATTTATCAACAGATAAAATAATAATTAAATAGCATAAAAATGAAGCTAGTACAGTTCCTATAAAACTATATGGATTGTAATAGTCTACTATATTACTAAAAAAATATATAACCCAAGCTATTATAAATGTACTAGAAATTGGTAAAATCATAAGGGTCATATCGCGAATTGAAAAATTAATCAATTTATATATTTCTATTTTCCATATTATCAATCTAACGGTTGATAATAATAAAAAACAGCCTGCAGCACCTTCTAATGCATACATATTTACCAAAGGATAAATAAAAATAGATATTATCACTAATCCAATCAAGCCCATCTTAAAACCAAAGTCTGTTCGACCTTTTGCATTAAATACAGAATGGCTAAGGCTAATTATAATTTGTATACCCATTGCACCAGTCAAAATTTGCATTGACAATGCAGCTGGTAACCATTTCTCCCCAATTAATATAACTATAATTGGCTTAGCTAAAACTATCATTCCTCCAATCATTGGAAATACAAATAAACTGATTATGTTTAATGTCTCAATAAATTTTTCTTTTATGAATTTTGTATTATCTTGGTACATTGAATAGGCAGGGAATAATGCGTTTGGAAAAGGGTTGGTTAATAGTTCAGGTATTTTTGCAAATCTCCAAGCCACCATATAATACCCCAGAAGTGATTCTCCGAGTAGCTTTGTAATAAATATTTTATCACCTTGTTTAACAAAAAATGCAATTATTCCTGATAAGAAAATCCACTTTCCAAACTTAAATAATTTTATGAAAGACTCATATTCAAATTTGATTTTTGGCCTATACGAATGGAGAAAATATGAAAGTATCAACACTGCAAGGTCACTTGCTAAAATACCGTAAACTATTGCCCATTCGTTGCGCAGTAAAAATGCAAGTGGAATGCTTACAAGGACATTAAATAATGTTCCTAGGCTTTTCCATAAAAATTGTCGGAAATAATCTAAATCGCGTAAAAAGTAAATTGTTCCAGTATTAAAAAATCCTTTCAATAAAAAACTAAGTCCAAGCATTCTAACAATATTTAATGCTTCTGGAGCATTAAGAAAAATCACAAATATCTCACTAAATATTAAAATTAAGGATAATAAAATAATTCCCCTAACTACTGATACAGTCCAAGCAGTATTTAATGACTCATCACTTATATCCTTCTGCTGTATCAATGCTTTATGAAACCCTGTATTAGAAAAACTCTCAAGAGCTCCTGAAATAATGAGGAAAACTCCAATAATACCAAAATGTACTGGATCCAATAATCGGGCAAGAATAATCGTCTGCCCCATTAGGAGGCCAACATTTAAGAATTGCTGAAGATATAGCCATAAGGTGCCGAATAAAATTTTCTTTTTTAAACCTTTAATAGAATACATTATATCACAATTATATAATTAATTATTATTAGTGAAAGTCTTTTATAATTTTTATAATAAAATTTTGTTGTTCAGTACTTAATGAATAAAAAAAAGGTAACCTTAATGTTTATCTTTATATTTCCCAAAAAGGTCATGCGCATTATCTTCAACTACGTAAAGGTTATTTCTGTTTGCTATCTCTATTATTTTATCCATTTCGCATCCCACACCAGCATAATGAACAGGAACAATTACTTTTGTTTTTTGATTTATAAGGTTATCCAAAAGACCCTCATCCATGTTTAAAATATCTTGTTGAATATCAATAAATTTTGGTATAGCACCGCGCATTACGAAAGCATTCACCGTTGAAACAAAGGTAAATGAAGGCACAATTACTTCATCACCAGGTTAAATATCTAATAATAGTGCTGACATTTCTAATGCATGTTACATGATAGATTACCATCGACAAATGAACAAATTTGCGGGCGTCGTATAATGGCTATTGCCCAAGCTTACCAAGATAAATTTACTACTCTCTAAAACTTAGTTTACTATCGATGAATTACTCTTCGTAATACTTTGTATTAATGCGTACCAAACAAGCTAACGGTACATAAATGGGGGGGG